>JGI11641J44799_10000061_pt1 | contig 27842 bp, 23 predicted proteins | sample WetSurSiteA1Bulk_FD_44799 | JGI IMG/M metagenome (IMG submission 44799) | reverse complement strand
GATATCGACTTTGTCGCCTTCTCCCCCAAAGGGAAAAGTGTTGAAGATATGGCCAGAAAAGAGGTCATCAAGACGTTAAGGAACAAAGTGCCGGTCGAATACATCCGTGACCAGTATTTTGAAGATTTTGCCGAGCTCCCCCAGGAACTGAGAATTCCAAGGAACCTTCCTGAAGGTAATGAGGATGCTGACCGGAAGGGAAAAACGGTTAACGGGATGAAGAGGTCACGGGAAGCAAGGAAAGGCGGTCCGCTTACGCTCAGGGACCATATTGATGATGTGAAAGGGCAACGACTTGCCCGCTTTCTCACCGAGGACCTGACTATTGCAAAGGAAGTGCAATCCGATGAACTGGAAAAAGGTGTTGAGTCCGTAGACGGTACTGTAACCGGTGTGGTAGTCGATAGGGCAGTCGACCAGAAACTCCTTGACCGGCTGGTGGGAAAGGGACTTGCATACGTAGCTGCAAAGGATTTCAAGGGAATCATAAAACGCCCTCTATCGATCCGCCTGATAAAAATGGGGTCGTAATCGCCCCTCGGGCATATGTATTTATGGTTCGTAAAACTACGTTATTGTCCGGAGAAATTCTATGCATAAAGAGGAATTAATCAACCTTCACCAGATGCTTTACGACGTCAAGTTATTTTTTGAAGGCTTGAATCCTGATCTTAAATTTCCCCAGTACAATGCACTAAAAATCACTCCTTCCCAGCAACACAAGAGCAAGATGGAGCATAAATATGCGATCTTTGTATTGGGAAACGAGATTGCCAATGCAATGAAAGAGGTCGATTATTCATCCTCAAGCAGGATATCGGCACGAATGAAGGAACTTGCTGAAAGAACTCTCAAAGAAATGGAAGAGTCATAATTTTTTCCCCATCTATCTATTTTTCCTCTTTTCTCGTCTATCGTTTCTCCACCCTTTATTTTCCCTTACAAACGGTATTCGAATTTCCAGGATCCTGGCAAGGGAGATATGTTAAAATCAGATCACGATCGATGATCGCTCATGAAGTATTACACCGATACCGAATGGGGTCTGGATATCGGGCAGGTCAATTCAGTGGTTGAATCGGCATTTGCAGATCACGGACGGGGACTGATTCAGATGCCCCCCAAAATATACGTAACACTTCCCGAAGGGGATTTTAGGACTATGCCGGCATATCTCCCATCACTGTCCATTGCTGGGGTCAAAATTGTAAATGTCCATCCCAACAACCCAAAAATAGGCCTTCCAACAGTTATGGCCCTTACTATCCTCCTGGATATCGAAAGCGGCCAGCCTACAGCGGTGATTAATGCAACAAAGCTAACAGATATGCGGACCGGTGCAGCGGGTGCAGTAGCGTGTAAATACCTGTCTGCCAAAAAAGAGATAATCCTTGGGGTTATTGGTACGGGCCGGCAGGCACAGGCGCAGGTAACCGCGATCTCGAGGGAAATGAAGATCCGGCAGATAAAAATCTGGAGCCGCACAACTGAACATATCCGGAAATTTGCGGACCGGTTTATGGAATTCCCCTGCCAGGCAGCCTCGCTTGAAAACGCGTGCGATTGCGATGTGCTTGTTACGACAACTCCATCAAGGAGCCCGCTTATCAGGAATGAATGGATCCACGAAGGGACCCATATCAATGCCATAGGAGCAGATGCTCCCGGAAAAGAGGAACTTGATCCTACCCTGCTTTTGCGTGCCCAGGTCTTTGTTGATGATCCCGCCCAGGCACTTCATTCCGGTGAAATTAACGTTCCGGTGAGTCAGGGTGTTTATCATGCCACGGATATTTCCGGCACTCTTGGTGAAGTGGTAACGGGAAAGAAAAAAAGAGCGGGCCCAGAGACCATCACCATCTTTGATTCTACCGGACTTGCCATCCAGGACCTTGCAATCGCAAAAATAGCAATGCAGCATGGAAAAACGTTTGAGTTACCGTTTCCTTGAAAAAAAGAACTTACTCTTTTGATTGTGCGTATTTTTTCCAGACCTTTTCGCGATAGACCGGGCCACTATTGTAGGTGCAGAAGGGAATGAGTTTTCCATCTGGTGTTGCATAGTGGATGCAGCACCGCTGGACACGGTCGATATCATAATTATACCGGTCCATGAAATGCATCGTACCTATAAAAAGTGCATTCCAGTGGAACTCCCTCAGCGCATCAAAGTTCTGCCCGATCAGAGTCTTGCCGATAATCTTCCAGAACTCGGTTGTACTCCCCTGTTCACCATTCTTTATTGAACCATGCATGTTCTTGACACCTTCCAGAAGTGCCGCATATTTATTGATGGTCCCACCTTTTTTGAGTTTTTCTGCCATATGTCCAATAGATTCAAAGAACTTTTCAACGTCTACCATTCGGTTTACCGGAACGAGGGATCCGTCTTTCTGGACAAAGATGTAGGTAGCTGCACCGCAGTGCGGGTGGGCGGTGAACCTGACCTGTGGTCGCCCGGTATAGGCCTCAACAAGATCGGAGAAGGGAAGGACACAGGGAACTGGGTAGAAATCATCCTTTTTTAATACACCTTGCATCTGTTCTTCAATATCAGCCAGTACATCAGGGATCGTGATACGTGAATTTTTAACATTATCATCGGTTGCTGCACCGGTAAAAGCAATCGGCTGGAAATTAATGCCCCTGACAACCGAGATATTTTTCACGGCAAACCTGATTATATCGCCAAGCTCGTGATCGTTTTTCCCTTTGATTACGGTCGGGACAAGGACAACCCCAAGCCGGACATTTTTGAGGTTCTCGATTGCTTTTTCATGGATTTTTAACAACGGGTTAGTCGTCGGGCTGACACCATCAAAGTGGAGATAGACGGTATTAAGGCCGGAATCTTTAATCTGCTGGGCATAACCAGGTTCATTTGCAATCCGAATGCCGTTGGAAGCGATTTGGACCTGGGGAAATCCCATTTCTTTTGCTTTTTTGATGATCTCCACCAGGTCATCCCGCATCGTCGGTTCGCCGCCAGAGAACTGCACGGCGGGAGCAGGCACGGGTTTTTCTTCCCTGAGAACGGTCATCATCCTGACAATGTCCTCAAAATCCGGTTCATAGATAAATCCGCAGGCACGGGCATTTGCAAAACAGAAATCGCAGTCAAGATTGCAGCGGTTTGTGAGATCGATATTGGCCAGCAGGGTCTGCGAATGATGGTTGTTACATAACCCACAGGAAGACGGGCAACTTTCCGGGGGTGCGATATTCTGGGGATTTTCTATTCCTGTCCCTACTTCTTCAAAGCGTTCAAACCGGTGATATAGCGCCGGATCTGACCAGTAGAGATTGTTAAAGTTCCCGTGATCATGGCATTTGCTATGGAGCATGATCTTGCCCTCTTCTTCCACGACTTCCGCATCAATTACGGAATTACATATAGGGCAAAGACTGCGAGTTTTTTTTATCAGCATTACTATCCACCCGGTGCACAATTGTTCTATACTATTTGATTTTAGTAACCTTAATGTTTGTATCTGCTGTTTATTACAGGTATTGGAGTGCTACATTATTAGTATTGATTTATTCATCCTGTCATTACTTTCTGCAGTCTGGATAATGCTCCCCGCATATCTTCCGAATCCGATAGCTGCGCTCTTTGGAGGAGGCATGCCAATTGATTTTGGTAAAAATTTCACTGATGGAAAACGGGTATTTGGAGATGGCAAAACATTCCGGGGATTATTTATCGGGATTCTTGCCGGGATCGGGATCGGTCTTGCGCAGATGTGGGTATCGGGAGCATACGGATGGGAAAATATGCCTCAACATACGTATTTGTCAATTACTTTACTTGCAACCGGAGCACTCCTTGGCGATTTAGGCAAGAGCTTCTTAAAAAGGAGGCTGGGAAAAGAAAGGGGATCGAAATGGCCGATTGCTGACATGTATGACCTTGTTGCAGGAGCGTTGATCCTGTTGTTGATCTTTGATCCGTCATGGTTTTATGCAAACATGACCCTTATGATCTTCATCCTTATCCTGATCCTAACGCCAATTCTTCACCGGGGGATAAATATCATCGGGTATCATTTCAGGGTAAAGGAGGTTCCATGGTAAACACTATTGCAGAGCTGCTCATTCAACACAAAGCAATCGAATTTGGTGATTTCACCCTCGCATCCGGTAAAAAAAGCCCGTATTACGTTGATATAAAAACTGCAGTAACTCATCCTGATCTCCTTGTTGCTATCGTTTCGACAATTGCAAAGAAGCACAAATTCGATGTGGTAGCTGGTGTTGCGGTTGGTGGTATTCCCCTTGCTGTCGCAACATCCATCATGACAAAAAAGCCCTACGCGATCATAAGGGCAGAAGAAAAGGGACATGGAAAAAAAGACGTTATCATCGGTGTTGTCAAGGATGTTGAAGTCTTACTCGTTGAAGATGTTACGACCTCGGGAGGATCGGCGCTTTACGGTATTACAGCCCTTCGGGCTGCAGGTGCCCGGGTGGACCGGGTTGTGACGGTTGTGGACCGTGAGCAGGGTGCTGGAGAAATGCTCAGGCAACAGGGCGTTGACCTTCTCCCGCTGGTAAAAATCAGCGAGATCTTATAAAAGTAAATCATTTTTATTGTTCAGCGCAAGAGTACTTGGATATGAAAATTCTTGTTGTAGGTGGAGGAGGAAGGGAGCATGCCATAGCCCGGGCACTTTCCTGCAACAATGAAACTGAAATTTTTTCTGTCATGGCAAAACGAAATCCCGGGATTTCCCGTCTGGCAAAAGGAATCCGGCTCTGCAAGGAGACCGACATACCCCGGATTTTGTTATATGCGCAGGAAAGCGGCGTTGAGTATGCTTTTATTGGTCCTGAAGCACCGCTTGAAGCAGGGATCGTAGACAAGCTCGTATCTGCCGGGGTCGATTGTGTGGGACCTACCCAAGCAGCAGCCAGGATTGAAACGGACAAGGCGTTCTGCCGCGGGATGATGGAGCAGCACAATATTGACGGATGCCCAAAATACCGTGTCTTTGACACAACTACTGATGCAATCTCGTTTATCAGGGATCATGACGGAGATCTCGCAATAAAACCGGTTGGCCTGACCGGTGGCAAAGGGGTGAGAATCATGGGAGAGCAGGTTGATCAGGGAGGAGCAATCGCTTACGTGAAATCATTAAGTGGCAAGGTCATTCTTGAAGAGCGCCTTATCGGGGAGGAATTTACCCTTCAAGCGTTTGTTGACGGCAGCAGTCTCGTCCCTATGCCGCTTGTCCAGGACCATAAACGTTCTCTTGAGGGGGATCTTGGTCCTAACACCGGGGGCATGGGTTCCTATTCTATGCCCGATCATATGCTTCCGTTTGTCACAAAAAGTGACTATAAAAAAGCACTCGCGATAATGCATTCCATCGTTGCTGCGCTGGAAAGATCCGGGCACCCTTATAAAGGGATCCTGTATGGCCAGTTTATGAATACTGCAAAAGGCCCAAAAGTCATAGAATTCAATGCCCGGTTTGGTGATCCCGAAGCGATGAATGTACTTTCCCTGCTCACCTCGGATCTCTCTGACATCGTTGTTCAACTTACCCGGGGAACACTTTCATCATCAAACGTTGTCTTTGGCCAGAAAGCAACGGTATGCAAATATATTGTACCGAATGGATATCCGGATTCTGCAGTTGCCGGGGACTCAATTACTTTAGGAACATCTTCAGGTGCTATCCTGTATTATGCAAATGTTGAAGAATATGAGGGGAAACTTTTTACCCTGACATCACGGGCACTTGCATTTGTCGGTATCGGTCAGACATTACAAGAGGCAGAACAGAGCGCAGAACAATCTGCATCCTCTGTGAAAGGTCGCGTACGTTATCGTCAGGACATAGGGACAAGCGCACTGCTTGAACGGCGTATCGCCCATATGAAGGAGTTACGATGAAGAAGGATTTTCTTTCAATTCTTGATATCACTAAGCCAGAGCTCGGGCAGATCCTGAACGAAGCTTCACACCTCAAATCATTAAAAAAAGAGGGAAAAGTTCATGATGTTCTGCGGGGGAAAAATCTCGCCATGATCTTTGAGAAGTCGTCGACACGGACGCATATCTCGTTTGAAGTAGGCATGAACGAACTGGGGGGTCATGCCCTTTTTTTAAATGCCCGCGACATGCAGATCTGGCGGGGTGAAGAGATCCGTGACACTGCTCGGGCCGCCTCCCGGTATGTCTCCGGCCTGATGATCCGGGCATATAAGCACAGTACAATTGAAGAATTTGCGCGCCACGCAACGATTCCGGTTATCAACGGGCTGTCTGACCTCGAGCATCCCTGCCAGCTGCTTGCGGACATAATGACCATACAGGAACACTTTGGTTCGACGCGCGATCTACGGGTTGCCTGGGTTGGGGACGGAAATAATGTCTGTAATTCGCTGATCCTGTCCACCGTGCTCACCGGGATGAATGTGACAGTCGCAACGCCAGAGGGTTATGAACCGGCCGAAGAGATTGTAAAAAAGGCCCATTCCTTTGGCGGGAAAGTGAACCTTGTCAGGAAACCTGAGCACGCCGTTAAGGATGCTGATGTCATTGTTACTGACACGTGGATCTCGATGGGGGATGATGCGGAACGTGAAGAACGATTGAAGGTTTTTCGCGATTACACGGTTGATGCCTCGCTCATGCGGCACGCCTCTCCTGATGCACGAGTGCTCCACTGCCTCCCTGCACACCGGGGCCAGGAAATTGCCGATGAAGTTATGGAAGGTGGCCAGAGCCTTGTCTGGGATGAAGCGGAAAACCGGCTCCATGCACAAAAAGCGCTGCTGGTCAGGTTGCTGAAATAAGTGAGGGTCTATTTTTATCTTTTTTGGTCCAAAGAGAAATTCAGACTTTATTTTTGATATAACCCCTCTTGATGTCATAATCGTGAGTGATAACTCTTGTTCTCAGTTGTTACTCCAAAGCAAATCTCTCAAAGGGTATGGTATTATTCCAGCCACTAACTTCTCTGTACGATGTATCAAAAACACCTGCTTATGACGCTCCAGGGAGGCTTTTGGATTTACCTCCGTCCCCGCTTCTGTGGTGGCCCTCAAGATGCGATAGAACCGGTTAATCGTAAGAAGAACTAAAAACCCTATTCATCAAAAAATGAAACACTTTTTTGTCTTGAAATGAGTGAATTATATTTTTTCATTTTTTAACGTCGTAAATCAAAAGTTATTTTGGCGGTTAAATTGGTACAATACCTTTTCAAATACACACATTGCACACGAATTAAATGTCAGCAATAAGAAAAAAGGGGAACATTAAAAAGTTATTTCTCGGCAACGAATTCCTTCAACTGTTCACGCATATATTTTTCAACTTTTTTCATTTCCTCAAGTTTGCCACGGAACGCAAGGAGTTCCCGTTCATCCCCTTCCATGTTGGCAAATTTAATCTTCTCCTTTCTCTCTACAACAGTAACGTCAAATTTCTTGGAAATATCCAGAATTAATTTCTGGGGAACCCCCGGTGGGATAATAATATCATATAACTGTTCATCGTCTGACATGTTTTATCACCTTGTTCATTTACCTATCTTAATCCGCCGGTTCATAATACATGGGCCCCCTCGAACGCCCCCGATTGGATTTTTGGGTTTCCCCAGCGAGTTCATGCAGCGACCCATCAGTGCCGCGCCCCGTGCAAGACCGTCATCAACAAAAACAAGATGGTCCACCGGGTCATCAAACAGGTTACGCTCGATAATTCCTTCAAGAATATATTCGGGTTTTCGTCCGGAAATTGCCGCCCTGCCGGTAAACCCGATCGATGAATTTTTCAGAACAAGGTTCTGTTCGACTGCAACATCGATTAACCGTAATGCCATACGTGCACAGACACGGTCGACAACTTCATTGAGAGTAGCAAGATTATATTTCTTATGAATTTCTGCTCCAACGGTAATCAGTTCATGCAGATCGCTGCTGTTCACGCCGCAATCACAACCGATCATGGCGATACCTGATTCCTTAGCGAGCCTGGCATTGACCGGTACACGTCCGAAACGGTCACGTTCAGGAGGCACGATTCGGATATCGATAAATTTGTGGCACCGTTCAACATATCCATCAATAACTTTACGATTACCTCCGCTGAATAAGCCCCCGGTTACGCTGTGCTCACCAAAAATATCCAATGCTGTACCTGTCCGCTCATTCACAAGGCCGGTCCCTCGTACAAGTGCATCAGGGATCGCACCGGCAAGCCCGCAGAAATTTCCCACGGTCTTTGCAAACGGGTTTGGGCTGTCATCGGAAACATTGCTGGTGATTCGACCGTCGAGTGTAGTGCCAAAATCAACAGAAACACAGGGATTGCGAAAATCCACTGGTGTCCACTTCGCTCCCTCTTTGATTCCTGCCATCGCGAGTTCTCCTTCCATTTCATTGGCTACCATTTCGACCCCGGTAGATCCAACGGGAGGAATTACTCCGGCAACAGCACCGACAAACACAACCTGATCAGCAAAGCTGAATGGCTGTAGTTTTTGCGACTGGTTCTCTTTTGACATCGGGGGTGTCATTTTTCGTGGCGGAACACCGGCAATGAGGCACCCATTTGCCAGTGCTATTACAAAATCTCCAACCTGGTCCGGGGACTCCATTTCAGCAACTACCCCAGTGCTGCGGACAACGAAATCAAGATCTTTTATTACATCCAGATGGGCATCGTTGTGGCACTGGAGCAGGGTATCCCTTACAAGTTCTGTTACTGCTTCCCTTGTAAGTTCTGTCCCGTCAAGGGTTGCACCAAAGATCGTCTCACCGGGTTTTGGTGGGCGGATGTCCCTGCTCATACTCACGGTTTTGTGAATTACATACGACATACCGGTTTCCAGACTCACGCCGGTCAGGATACATTTGGTGGTTGTGTTTCCCATCTCTACGGATGCAACAATAAAATAGGGTTTGTTCTTGTATTCGGGGACGTTCATTCCCGCTCCATGAGTTATTGACGGGGGAGGTGGACTTTCAACGATATGAGGTTTTAATTTTGTAAAGCGGGAAAAAAAACTGGCGCACATCAGTATCCGTTTCTTAATTGCCAATCGATATAATTTTCTATTTTAGCGTGTGAAACCGACGCCGGAAAAAACGGTTGTTGGTGATTATCTCTTCTTATTTTGTGCTTTTTGTAGTGTTTTTGCCCTGACCATCCGCGCCTGTAATCCGAAGTACTGGGAGACTCCAATAGCGTGGCACTGGTCAAGAGACGCACTGTCAAATGATACAAGATCACTTGAGTATATTGCATCAGGGGAACTCCGGCCCAACACCCGGACGTTGCCCTTGTAGAGTTCAAGATCCACGAGACCGTTAACCCGCTCCTGGGTAGTGTTGATGAATGCATTAAGGGCGGCATACAGCGGTTCGTAGACAAGGCCTTCATAAGCAAGTTCGGACCATTTGTCATCTACAATCCGTTTAAAGGCAAGCTCCTGACGAGTCAGCACAAGTCCCTCGAGATCCCGGTGTGCCAGGAGAATAACCGTTGCAGCCGGGTGCTCGTAATTCTCCCGTGCCTTGAGCCCGAGTATACGGTCTTCAATCATATCATTACGTCCGATCCCGTGTTTTCCGGCACGTTCGTTCAGGTCCTGGATTAATTCATATCCGGCACGTTTCTTGCCGTTCAGGGCGACAGGTATTCCGGATTTAAATTCAAGGGTAAGTTTTTCCGGTTTTTCGGGAGCCTTTTGTGCCGATACCGTCCAGAGGTAGATCTCTTCAGGAGGGTGATAGGCAGGATCTTCAAGCAATCCACCTTCAATGCTCCGGCTCCAGCAATTCTCATCCATGCTCCATGGTTTGTCCTTTTTTACGGGAACTGGAATGTTATGTTGCCGGGCATAGTCAATTTCCCAGTCCCGGGTCAGATTAAGTTCTCGTATAGGTGCAACAACTTCAAGGCCGGCACCGCGGATAATGACATCAAACCTGAGCTGGTCATTGCCTTTACCCGTGCACCCATGACCGATCGCCATTGCTCCTTCCTTGCGAGCAATCTTCACAACCTCCTCTGCGATAAGGGGGCGGGCAAGGGATGTGCCCATCGGATATCCCTCATATGATCCATTCGCCCGGATGGCCTGAAAGATATGTTCGTTTACAAATTTTTCCCGTGCATCGATGGTGTAATGTCGATCGGCAAGTTTTTTCCCTTTCTCTGTCGCAATCTTAATCTCCTCATCCCTCTGACCTACGTTGACGGCAACCGTGACGACTCGGTCATAATCATACCGTTCCTTTAAGAGCGGGATGCAGATGGAGGTGTCAAGACCTCCTGAATATGCAAGAACTATAGTACCTTTTCCCATGATGGATACTCCAGCGGATAGTAATGGTTTACAGGTATAGCACTAAAAGGATATATTTTCGAGGGCATTAGTTCAGGATTCAGTTATTACTAAAAAGAATAAACAGAACCGAAGCCGGAAGAACTTGAAAAATAGTTGTTCAGGTTAATCCTGAACGATTATTGATTTTTGCTTACTTTGTGTAGACGATAATTTGTCCAGCTAGTTTTGGCTGCCAAGTAGTTGAGTAATCGTATGTACCCGCTTTGACGAAGGTTGCTTCAAAGGTCTTCCCAAAGGGAATGGATTCCATTGATCCAAAAGTTACGGACATTACACCATGTGGAGCGTTCATGTCGTTGTTCTTCCAGATCACTTTGCTGCCAACAGGCACATATACCGTTGTACCTGGGGTAATTGTCCAGTCTGGATTAAAGGTGATCGTGGTGGATGGTTGCGGTGTTGGTTTTGGGGTAGGTGTAGCTGTAGGTACCTCAACGGGGGGGATAATGACCCGGTTAATAACATGGATTACCCCGTTGCTACAGACAATATCGGTCTTGGTAACCTTGGCACCGCCAATGGTTACGCCATCGGCAGTGGTATTGATCTTAACGACGGCTCCCTGCATGGTTTTCGCTTCACCAATCTTCACAACATCAACGGCTAACAATGTCTTATTGTCAATAACATGGTCGAGAAGGATCTGTTTTAACTGGCCCTGGGGATCTTTGAGCAGTGTTTCAACCGTTCCGTTCGGTAAACTCTTGAAGGCAGCATCATCCGGTGCAAGGATAGTAAACGGTCCGTTTCCATTGAGCGCTGCATCAAGTTTCGATGCCTTGAGTGCTGCATTAAGTACAGAGAACTGTGGATCGTCGGCTATGATGGCATAACATGTCCTTAGTTGGGGAGTAGTTGGAACCGGTGTTGGAACCGGGGTTGGTGTAGGCGTGACTACAGGTGCAGGCGGCTGAGATGTACAACCCGCGAGAAGAATCCCGATAAACAGGATCGCGAGAACAACAAAAATTTTCTTCATGCATCATTTTTTGCTATTTCGGTATATAAGGATATTCAATTAAAGTGTATTGTATAACGCTTGATGGTAAAGAATATTTTATTGATATATTAAAAAATCGTTTTTTAAAAACAGAATTTTTGGGTAATGTATAACGTATTCACTTCAGATAATGGCTAAGCGGTTCAAGCGTGACCTTTTCCCGCTTGATCGCATCGATCGCAAGTGCTGCTGCACGCGCTCCCTGAAGAGTAGTGATATATGGGATCCCAAAATCGACTGCTGAGCGCATGATCTGGTAATGATCCTGCCGGGACTGCTTGTCCTGAGGAGTATTGATAATCAAGCGAATCTCGTCATGCCGCATCATGTCAAGAACATTCGGGGAACCTTCCTGTAATTTCCTTACCAGATGCGCCTCAATCCCCGCTTCATGCAGGTAATCGACCGTCCCTTCAGTTCCATATAAAACGAGCCCGAGGTCACGCAGCTTCCGGGCAATAGGGATAACCTCAACCTTCTGCTCGATATTGACTGAGATGAAGATATTACCTTTGAGCGGAAGTTCATTATCGGCTGAAATGCACGCTTTGTAAAATGCAAGCCCGAAATCGTAATCTATTCCCATGACTTCACCGGTGCTTTTCATTTCCGGGCCGAGCATAGTATCTACACCGGCGAGTTTATTGAAGGGAAGCAGTACCTCTTTGACGGCGACATGTTTTATTTCCCGCTCCTTATAGCCGAGATCGCGCAGTTTCTTTCCTATCATTACTTTTGCTGCAATTTTGGCAACTGGTATTCCGGTTGCCTTTGATACAAACGGCACGGTGCGGCTTGCCCGCGGATTTGCTTCAAGCACATACACAACATTATCCTTGACTGCCAGCTGGAGGTTGACAAGTCCAATCACCCCAAGCCCGAGTGAGATCTTTTTGGTATACTCCCGTATAGTATCCAAAACTTCCGACGAGAGGGACTGGGTGGGTATAACGCAGGCAGAATCTCCGGAGTGAATGCCGGCCTGCTCAATGTGCTCCATGATACCCCCGATGAGGACATCTTCGCCATCACAAACTGCATCAACATCAAGTTCGATGGCATTCTGGAGATACGAATCGATAAGTACCGGATGGTGTTTGCTGACACGGACTGCTTCTTTCATGTAGGTTTCGAGTTCGCTCTCATCGTGAACAATCTCCATTGCCCTTCCGCCAAGGACATACGATGGCCTGACAAGTACCGGATAGCCGATTTTCTCTGCCATTGCTTTGGCATCCCCTTCAGAATATGCAGAGCTGTTCTCCGGGCTGGGAATATTGAGTTTATCAAGAAGCACGCTGAAACGGTCGCGATCTTCTGCAATATCCATCGCATCAGGACTGGTCCCAAGAATTTTCGTCGGCAGTTTCAGTCGTTTGATCTCTTCTTCGATCGGAACAGCAAGATTTACCGCATTCTGCCCGCCGAACTGCACCATCACGCCATAATAATAATCTTTTCTTAAGATGTTTACAACGTCTTCGAGCTGCATCGGTTCAAAGAAGAGGCGATCGGAAGTGTCAAAGTCCGTAGAAACCGTTTCGGGATTATTATTGACAATGTGTACTTCAACTCCCTCGTCGCGCAGTGCCTTGACAGCGTGGACGGTGCAATAATCAAACTCGATACCCTGCCCGATACGGATAGGCCCGGAACCGAGTATCAGGACTTTCTGATGGTCACTGGGAATAATTTCACAAACCGCTTCCCTGGTTGAGTAAAAATACGGTGTGCTGGCAGGGAATTCTGCGGCACAGGTATCTACCATTTTGTAGGAAGGAAGACCGGCAATTCTCTCAATCTCCTCAAAGGGTTTTTGGGTTATCCTTGCAATATCAGAATTTGAAAAACCATATTTTTTTGCTTTGAGAATGTCTTTTTCATCAGAGTATTCTGTAAGATGTTTTTCAAGATCAACAATGTTTTTGATCTTCTCTAAAAAGAAAGGAAGGATAGAGGTAAGCTGGGCGACTTCCTCGAGGGTAAAGTTCTGGCGGAAGGCATCAAACAGGCAATGGAACCGCTCATCAGTCGGCCGCGTGAGGATCATCCTTATCTCGCTGGGACTTGTATGCGGGATGACATCCGTGTCGATCGAGCGTTTTGCTTTCATAAACGCTTCTTCGAGTGTCCTTCCAATTGCCATGACTTCTCCCGTGCTCTTCATCGATGTTGTGAGAGTCCTGTCTGCGCCCTTGAACTTGTCAAAAGGCCAGCGGGGTACTTTGGCAACAATATAATCAATGGTCGGTTCAAAGGATGCAGGTGTGCAACCGGTAACAGTATTTGTGATCTCATCAAGGCGAAGCCCGATTGAAATCTTTGCTGCTACCCGGGCGATAGGATACCCTGTTGCTTTCGATGCAAGTGCCGATGATCGTGAAACCCGCGGATTCACTTCGATGACCCTGTAGTCGCCTTCATGGAACGCGAATTGTACATTGCAGCCACCCTGTACATCGAGTGCCCTGATTATACGGATTGCAGCACTTCGCATCATCTGGAACTCATCGTCACGAAGGGTGAGGATTGGAGCAACCACTACGCTCTCACCGGTATGGATGCCCATTGGGTCCACATTCTCCATCCCGCAGACAATGATACACGTATCGGCAGCGTCCCGCATTACTTCGAATTCAATCTCTTTCCAACCAAGCACACTCTCTTCGATGAGAACCTGGTGAATCCGTGAGCGGGCAAGTCCGAGTTCGATAATGCGAATCAACTCTTCTTTTGTCTTTCCAATCCCTCCGCCTGCTCCCCCAAGGGTATATGCCGGGCGAACGACTGCCGGCAACCCGATTGTTTTAATAGCCTCATCGACCTGGCTTAATGAATTAAGGACAATACTTTTTGGTACAGGTTCACCAATCTCCGTCATGAGGTCGCGGAATTTTTCCCGATCTTCACCTTTATAGATCGCCTCCAGGGGCGTTCCCAGGATCTCCACACCTTCAAGGGCCCCCATCTCAGCAAGCTCGACAGTCAGGTTAAGTCCGGTCTGCCCACCCATTCCTGAAAGGATACCATCTGGTTTTTCTTTTTTGATGATTTCAGCAATTACATCTGCCCGGAGAGGTTCGATATAGATCTCATCCGCCATCTCAGGATCAGTCATGATCGTTGCAGGATTTGAATTTACCAGGACAACGTTGATTCCCTCTTCACGGAGAGCCCTGCATGCCTGGGACCCGGAAAAATCAAATTCTGCAGCCTGACCAATCTGGATCGGACCTGAACCAATCATGAGGACTTTTTTAATTTCCGGTCTTTTTGGCATCAGGAGATCCTCCTGAACAAATCATCGAAGAAATGAGCTTCAGTGTCCCGGGGACCACCGAATGCCTCCGGGTGGAACTGGACTGTCGTGAGGTTGAGGTCACGGTTTTCAAATCCTTCCACTGTCCCGTCATTCACGTTTGTATAAGAAACACTGCAGCCTTCTGGTAATGACTGCGCATCTACTGCAAAACCGTGGTTCTGGGTTGTAATAAATATCCTGTTGTCCTTAAACCGCACGGGCTGGTTTGCACCGCGGTGCCCGAATTTGAGCTTGTAGGTATCTCCCCCGAGTGCCAGTGCACAGACCTGGTTACCCATGCATATCCCAAACACAGGCAGTTGTCCAAGAAGATCCCTGATGCATCGGATTGCATCAGTCGCCTTTTTGGGATCACCGGGCCCGTTGCTGATGAAGAGTGCATCGGGTTTGCATGCAAGGACTTGATCAGCGTTGGTATCATAAGGGAATATATAGAGATCGCCTTGCCGTTTTGAGAGGCTGGTGATCATATTCTTTTTTATNCCAAGGTCGATTACAGCAATTCGTTTTCCGCTACCATGAACATGGTATGGNTCTTTACAGGAGACCTCTGGAATCGGGATAATATCTGAAATTAACGGTGTCCTGCGGGCGAGTTGTATTGCATACTCACCATCATCANTTCCCACCANTAGAGCCGCCCGCATNGTTCCATGAACACGGGTCTTGATGGTCAGGGCACGAGTATCGACACCACTCATGCCAAGCAGATTATTCTCTTCAAAAAAAGAGCGGATCGAAGGTTGTGCAGAGGGTTTCTCGCAGATCTCTTTTGTAATACAACCGAGTGCGCATACATGAGGGTTCTGGAAATTCTGAATATCCACACCATAATTGCCAATGAGGGGAAACGTGAACATCAGGATCTGACCGAAATAACTTGGATCGGTCAGGGATTCCATATAACCGGTCATCTGCGTATTGAATACAAGTTCACCGGAACATTCACCTTCAGCACCAAACCCCTCACCAATGACAAATTGTCCATCTTCGAGACCCAGAACTGCCTTCATGATTTCCATATCTTATGTGCCTGAATAGATATTAACGATAGTGCAGTAACAAGGAATTTACCGGAGATTTTTGAAAAAAAAAGTGTGAGAACTCCGTCAAAAACCTGCTTTTTTTATCAAATACCGGTGAAAGGGGAAAAACCAGAAGCCCCCCCACGGATACGCATAAAAAGGACAAGTACCGATATACACATGTCGCGAAGACTCTGTGAGGTAAAAACACATGGGAACGTTTGGAAGAAAGATTGTTGATACCAATGTTGAAGACCTCGTGAAGCTCCTCAACAAGGCATTTTCTGATGAATGGCTCGCATACTACCAGTACTGGATTGGGTCAAAGATCGTCCGTGGACCCAACAAGGAGGCAGTTATCGCTGAACTCACCCTTCATGCCACAGAAGAACTCGGGCATGCAGTCCTGCTTGCAACAAGGATCATCCAGTTAGGCGGCACACCGGTGACAAAACCTCAGGACTGGTATAAACTTACGAACTGCGGTTATGATGCACCAGATGACCCGTACGTGATCAAGGTGCTCGAACAGAATATCAAAGGAGAGCAGTGTGCTATCAAGAGTTACAACAGCCTGCTGAAAAAAACCAGGGATAAAGACCCGGTCACTTATAATATTGTGCTGGGGATCCTCCAGATGGAAGTTGAACATGAAGAGGACCTGCAGGCACTCCTTGAAGATATATCCGTCATGATGAAGAATCGTTGAAATCCTTCTTTCTTTTTTCTTTAAAAAATTCGCTGAACTTCGTTTTATTTTACCATGTGGAGAAGAATCCAAACAGACTTCCAGTTCGTAATTAAAATAGGATGATATGTCATGTGAATCAAGCCCACATTTTTTTATCCAATACCCTTCTGCATTTTTCCCCCTCTCTTTTCAGTTTATAAATTTGTCTTTCTAATACTGGAAACCACCTCTATTTTAAATAGTATTTACTGCAATCTCCTTGAACGGGATGCGTGAGTATTTTTTATGGTTGTCGAACATGTAACCGGGAAAAAGAAAGGGAACATCATGCTGTATGCGCTGAGTACCTGCGGATGGTGTGCAAAGACAAAAGAATTATTGCGGAATCTCGGGGTAGAATTTAATTATGTCTTTGTGGATCTTCTTGAAGGAAAAGAACAGGATGATGCAATGAATGAGGTCGAGAAATGGAACCCGAAAGGCTCATTCCCGACCCTTGTCATCAGGGATACGATTTGCATAGTCGGATTCCGCGAGGATGAAATCCGGGAGGCCCTGAAATAATGAGTTCGGTAGGGATTGAGGAAAACGAGATCGATCGGATGTACACGATCATTAAAAAGGAGGCAGAAAGCGGGGGTTACTTCCTGAACCCCGATGTTTCTTTTACCAAAAATCTCGTGCAGGGTCTGTTGAAAAATGAGCAACGCTACGGTTACCGTGCCTGCCCCTGCCGCCTGGCTTCTGGAAAGAAAAATGGAGACCTTGATATTATCTGCCCTTGTATTTACCGGGATCCGGATATCACTGATTTTGGCGCCTGCTATTGTGCACTCTATGTCACGAAAGCGATAGCCAACGGCAAATCATTGGAAGCCCCGGTTCCCGAACGAAGGCCACCACGTGCAGAACGCGGCGAAAAGTCAGGGATTCTGGCTATGCCAATTGTACCGGCCGGATCGCTGCGATACCCGGTATGGCGTTGTGGTGTATGCGGGTATCTCTGCGCCCGCGAACAACCCCCGGAAATCTGCCCGATCTGCAAGGTGACCAAAGAGCGCTTTGAACGGTTCATGTAACTATTATTTTTATTTTATTACAGATCCACGTGACACCCCGGCAAGTTATTTTATCACATTGTCCCAGGAACAGGGGAAAATTGCATGGAATATTTGAGAATTTGTTTTTCGATTACCCTCTGCCGTGAATCCTTTGAAGATAAAATATACAAAGCCTGCTGGCATGTTCCCAATCCTGATATAATACGGATTCCCAATTGTACGGGTATGGCAGGTACCGTCAAAATCGAGATCATCGGCCTGAAAAATGCTGAGTGCTGCCCGTTTCCCTGCGATGAGAACCGGTCCTGCGGGCTCATTGCATGCTATCCAACGGGAAAACTCGTTTCAGCGTTTGAGGCACTGGCCGCAGAATTAAAAAAAGAGTATGGTGAACGTGTGGAGCTTATGCTCACGCTGATTGATGATGATGTACCGGATTATATAAAATCTCTTATCGAGACGGAATATCCCCCTCTGCCCATCGTGCTGGTAAATAAAAAACTCACCCGGATCGGGCGTATCCATCTGGACCGGATAAAAAAAGAGATTGAACGGGAACTTTAATTTCACGCAATTTTTGTCAAGGCTCCCGTCTCAAGATCGTAATACATTCCATGGATCTGCAGCTTCTTTTCCTTTTCTGCCATTGCAACAATCGGATACGTACGAAGGTGTTCGATCTGGAGCCGGACATTCTCCTGCTCGATCATCCGTGATCGTTCTTTCTGTTCAACCGGAGTTGAAGGTTTTTTAAACCGGGCGTCCACTCTCTTTTTTGCTTCAATTGCGTTATTGAGCCAGTTGGGAACATAGACATCTTCCAGCTCCTTATCGAGTGCTTTTATTGCACCGCAATCTGAATGACCGCAGATTACGATGTTCTGCACTTTCAGATGCTTGATACCATATTCGAGAACCGTGGCAAGGCTCCAGTCATTTGCCGGTGCCATATTGCCGATATTGCGATGCATAAAAAGGGTACCAGCATTTGTGCCGGTAATATGCCCGGTCTGGATCCTGGAATCAGAACACCCAATCCAGAGGACAGGAGGGCTCTGTCCTTTTGTAAGTTCCTGGTAATGATCTATATTCTGTTTGAATACCGTGTCACGGAATTTTTTATTTCCTTCAAGTAACTGGTCGATCATACGTTTTGCTCCTGCAGGCATCTGCTCCGGTCACCGGTGTCCAAGGCATATGCGTTAGCTGATTCTGGAAATAAGACTCCATGAACCTTTCGAAATGTTCCTGAGATGGAAATATCCGGTCGTGTTCATGTCTAAAAATTGACAACATATGCACTCCTGCCATCATATGTGAAAAGAGGAACGAGAAATCTGAATTAATCGGGTATCATTGCCACTGACGATGTCGGCAAATAAGGTCTGTTTTGATATCCTTTTCCTAAATCCAGCCCCGTAGCATTTTTATTCTGCACATCGGTAAAAGCCACTTAAACGATTTACAGCAGGGCATCATAATCTGATATCCCTCTGGACCAGACCCCCCGGAACCTCGAAATTTGACCCGCCTTTTGGGGATCTATAAAATCGTCTGTTTGGCAAAATAAGCCCGTTTAAGGGACTTTACGAATTGGAGCACGTACGGGACACCATTTAGCCTACCAGATACCAATCGGGGCCTGAAAATAGCCCGGATTGACATCACCTTTTTTTCCGAATCGGGATTCATATTCGTCATACTCTTTTACAATCAAATAAACCCAAATCCCCCACCTTATGAGCAGAAGGTATTCGGGAGTATCTTTTTGAACCACTCTGTTGGGGAAAGGAGAAGTCAGGAGTTTTAAAAAAACAAATCAAAGATTTAACCACATAGACCCTATAAAGAGTGTAATCAGGGTTGCCGTTCATGGATGATATCTACCTTATTGAGATCCGCCTCGCAAGGACAAAATGGCGGATACGTGAAACCATCATGACTATCGGGCAGATATTCTCACTTGAACCATACCTCGAACGACATCCCCATGTCACGTTGTTTGGCCCCCTGACCCTCAATGAAGGTGTCAGTCCCCGACAGATAATGGATGCCATCGCAAATATTGCAGCTGTTTATGATCCCATTTTATTCACTCTCGAGGGCTGGGAAATGCGGGAAGGAATGCACGGCAGCGTGATTGCAATCCCGGTCAGACCATCAGATCCCTTAAAAAAACTCACCTCTTCTCTGGCTGAAGCACTGTCTCCGCTTGTGCAAAGCCATAATGTCTGGGATGCCCGGCCTGACAGCAAATGGTTTCATGTAACGGTAGCAAATCACCTCAACCCTCACACTGCAATACCAGTTTTTTCCCAGCTCGCAGGAAACGGGAAGGAAGCACAAGTTCAAAACAGATCATCCGGCAGAATCCTTTCTTGTCTGAAAAACCTGTTGCTTCGTTTATTTACCGCAGGAAAAAGGTATGCAGTCCGGCCGGTTATGCTGGATGAAAGCGGGCTCAGGATTACTGTCATGCAGGGAGAATCAATCCTCGCCGAGTTCGATCTTCTCACAAAACAATGGATCACGGGTGATCACCGTCATNCCAATAAATCTTGGCAATCAACACTTGCACTCTTCCGCCAATATGCCGGGTTTGAACGAACAGATCCCCTGTCCCCGCATCCTGATGATATATTCCTGATTGCTGATCTGCATCTGGGCCATGCGAATATAATCCGCTATTGTTCCCGACCGTTCCTCGTCTCCGATGTGCGGGAAATGGACCATGTTCTGATAAAAAACTGGAATTACACTATTTCTTCTCTTAACCATATCTATTGCCTGGGAGATTTGCGGTACGGAAAAGATGCATTATCCACCCTTCAGTACAGGAAAAAACTCAAAGGCCGCATCACCTTTATTCAAGGGAACCATGATGATCCGGAACTAGGGGCTGTTCCATCAGTGATCATGAAATACCAGGGTTTTACATTCCTTCTGATCCATGATCCAGCCTCGGCTCCAAGAGAATTTGATGGCTGGATTATCCATGGTCATCATCACAATAATGATCTCCGCCACTACCCGTTTATCGATTTTGAACACCATAGGATTAACGTGAGTGCAGAAGTGATCGGGTATGTCCCGCTAAGCTTAACCAAGCTCTGCAGTATTCTTCAGGATCACCAGTCCCGTGGTGATACTACACAAATCCTCCTTAACTATCCCCATATACCGTAATACCAAGATTTTTTCCTTTTTTTTCTTAATTTATTGTACCACTTCATAACTTATTTACGAAATGAGCGTACATTTCCACGGTAAAGGGGGAGGACATTGTTATTCGAACGCATTGTTTCTGAAGGTATCGCCCATAATTCCTATCTTGTAGGGTCGGGTGGGAAGGCTGCGGTAATCGATCCGCGACGGGACTGTGACATTTATCTTGAAATTGCCGGTCGGAATGAACTGCTTATTACCCATATCTTCGAAACGCACCGGAATGAAGATTATACTATAGGGTCGCTTGACCTCCAAAAACGGTGCGGAGCAGAGATCTTCCATGGGGCACGGATGGCGTTTACCTATGGAAAGGCTGTTCAGGAGGGGGATTCATTTACCTTGGGATCGCTGGTTATATCGGTCATTGAGACCCCGGGTCATACGGAGGAGAGTATTTCCCTTGTTGTGCGGGACACCGAGGTTTCGGATCAACCCTACATGGTATTTTCCGGAGATACGCTCTTTGCTGGAGACATTGCAAGGACAGACTTTTTCGGGGAGGAAAAAAAAGCGGAGATGGCAAAAAAAATCTATGATAGTATCGAAAATAAAATCCTGCCGCTTGGTGATGGCGTGATCCTCTGCCCTGCCCACGGGGCCGGGTCGGTTTGCGGAAGCGAGATTGCGGATCACCCGTTTACGACTATAGGGTATGAAAAAGCTACCAACCCGCAACTGGCACTTGGACGTGAACAATTTATTAAGCAGCGTATCACCGACTCCCCGTATACTCCCCCGTATTTCCGGCAAATGGAACTCTACAACCTGAATGGGGCACCTACCCTGCACCGGCTACCAGATGTGAGGTATCTTTCCATAGCAGAAATCAACCAGTTCAGAAAAAGCGGTTGCCAGATAATTGATATCCGCTCACCCACCAGTTTTGGTGCAGGTCACATACCCGGCAGCATATCTGTCTGGAGGGAAGGACTCGCTGCATTTATCGGCTGGTTCCTCGATTACAAAAGACCGATTATCATTGTCGATGATTTCAACCTTGATCTTGACCGTGTGATTCGCCATTTTACCCGCCTCGGGTATGACAATGTTGCAGGTGTACTTTCGGGAGGATTTCCTGCGTGGACCAAAGGTGCACAGGAACTCCAAACTGTGCCAACCTGTTCAGTCCAGCAATTAAAGGACTTGTTAGAAAAAGAACACCCCTTCCTCCTTGACGTACGGGACGTAAAGAACTGGCGCGCTGTCGGGCATATTCATGGTGCCCATCACATCTATATCGGTGAACTACCCCTTCATCTGGATGAAATCCCCAGGGATAATCACATTGTAATCTATTGCGATGCCGGCTACAAGGGGAGCCTTGCAGCAAGCATCCTTCTCTCTCACCATTTCCACGATATTTCTAACGTCCTGGGAGGAATGACTGCTTGGAAAAAAGCAGGATTCAGGATAGAAAAATAATTCTTTCTTTTTTATTTCCGAAACAAAAATTAATAAAGTTTATCAGGTCATGTTGGGAATTTCAATGGTGTGATTGTATGGACATCCTGAAAATCCCGCGGATGGAAAAACAGGAATATGATCGGCTTATTGAAAAGGGATATATCTGCCGTATCGCATTCCAGGGTGAAAAATATCCCTATATTGCACCATTCCTTTACGTCTTCGATGGATCCTTTCTCTATTTCCTCTCGACAAAATATGGAAAAAAGCAGGATTATTTCCGCAAGAGTCCCTATGTATCCGTTGAAATTGAGAAATACACAAAAGACCTCTCCTCATACATGTTCGTGACTCTCCAGGGCTACCTGGAAGAAGTCCAAGACTCAATCGAGAAGAAGATTATCCGGGAAAAATTTGTTGATTTAATTGTTGAAAGAAACCTCTCCTGTAATATCCTCGCTGCCCTTGGCCACTCACCCCAGGACCCCCCGGCTGCGATCGCCGAAGAAGAGCGTTCACTGGTCTGGAAACTGGTCGGGGTCAAGGATCTGGTTGCACTGAAAAATCTCTGAATATCTTTTTTCTAAAGAAATCAAAATGGTATCAATTTTTTTTTTGATGTTATGAGGCGACTTATGAGGTGACTTCATCACTTTCCCAGAGAGGCAGGCAATTGAGAGGGGCATCCGAGAATGTTCAGAAGCTGGTGAAGGTCTGTTACCGGTACTGCACAGGCCTGACCACAGCAGACGTATGCAGTTGCTTTTCCTCCTGGTGAGTTCAGGTCCTGGGTGAAGGGTGCCAGTCTTGTCAGGAGAGGATTATCATCATTGAATTGTTTGAAGACGATCAGCGCGTGAGGAAGATACTGTTCCCGGAGTCTATTTATCATTGATTTTGTGTCTTTGCCATCCCGCTCACCAACTATTACCACGTCATGAACAGGCCCGATGGCACTATCGAGAGCGCACAGGAACCATGTATGCGCTGAAGGCGACTGGATCACGGGAGCAGCAAAGGTGCGTGAAAGTTCAAAAGCCTGTTGTTCGTATACGGCATCTCCTGTGAGATGGGCAAGCCTGACCAGATTTTCAAAGGCGATCGAGTTACAGGAAGGGATTGCTCCGTCATAGATCTCCTTTTTTTTCACCAGCAGGATTTCGGCTGAATCTGAAGTAGTAAAAAAACCTCCCCTTGCCTTATCATGAAAATGTGCCGCAAACCAGGTATTCAGTTCAATTGCTGTCGCGAGGTAACCCGCATCAAAGGTGGATTCGAAGAGTTCGATAAGGGCTTTGATAGTGAACGCATAATCATCACCAAATGCAGGGATCGCAGGTTCACCTTCGCGGTACCGGTGCAGGAGACTGCCGTCGGGAGCACGCATCCGGGTTATGATAAACTGCATGGCCCGCCTTGCGGCTGAAAGGTAGTGCTCATTACCAAAAGCCCGTGCAGCCAGTGCAAGGGCTGCGATAAAAAGACCGTTCCAGTCAGTAAGGATTTTATCATCGAGTGCCGGACGGGAGCGATATTTTCTTGCGTCAAAGAGCATGGCCCTGATGGATGCAAGTTTAATCTCAATATAGGCTTTGGATATACCAGTAGATGATGCCGCCTCTGCAATGCTCTTTTTGCAGGTGAGAATATTTTGTTCCGGGCCGCTTCCTGTCTCCTGATAATTACCGGCAGGTGTTATGCCAAACACACGGGCAGCAATGATCGTATCTTCCTTTCCCAGTATCTTTTCGATCTCTTTAGTTGTCCAGAGATAAAAAGCGCCTTCACCCCCCGCGCTGTCTGCATCTTCTGCCGAGAAAAAAGCCCCTTCCGGTGACGTGAGGCTGAAAAACACATACAAGATAATATCTTCAGCGGTTTTCTTAAAATCCGGATTACGCGTTGCCTGGTAAGCTTCGGTATATGCCATGACAAGGAGTGCCTGGTCATATAACATCTTTTCAAAATGCGGTACCAGCCATTGCGCGTCAGTTGAATACCGGTGGAATCCCCCACCAAGCTGGTCATAAATCCCTCCGCCACGCATTGCATGAAGTGTCTTTTTCACCATTGCAAGTGCCCGTTCGTTCCCCGTCCGCTTCCAGAACCGTAACAGGAAAAGGAGTGTATGCGGCGCGGGGAATTTTGGTGCACTACCAAACCCCCCGTATTCTGCATCGAATCTCAATACCAGCTCTTCATATCCTGCTGTGAGGAATGAAATATCCGGAATATTATCGTGAGAGGGTTCCTGTTCCTGGTGAAGGGCAGCAGCGATTTCGTCTGCTGATCTTAAAATATCCACGTGTTTTTCCTGCCATACCTGGATAATACGGTGCAACAGGTCAGAAAGTCCGGTCATGCCAAACCGGTTCTCTTTGGGCAGGTATGTTCCGGCAAAGAATGGCTTTTTTTCCGGTGTTAAAAATACCGTAAGAGGCCACCCGCCCTTTCCGGTCATCATCTGACAGACTGACATATAAACGCTGTCAATATCCGGGCGTTCTTCGCGATCAACCTTGATGCAGATAAAATGAGTATTCAATATCGTAGCAATTGCAGTATCCTCAAACGATTCATGCGCCATAACATGACACCAGTGACAGGTCGCATAACCGATGGAGAGAAAAACCGGTTTATTCTCCTGTTCTGCACGTACAAAAGGTTCATCACCCCAGGGAAACCAGTCAACCGGGTTCCGTGCGTGCTGGAGGAGATACGGACTCTTTTCATGAATAAGCCGGTTAGNATATTTTTCTGTGTCCTGAGGATCTTTGTATTTTTGCTGGTCCGGCTTCATACCTGCTCATAGGAAGTCCGATATTATGAGACTTCTTAAAAATCGGTCGAAAAACGATGTGATTATGTGTGATCTGATGCAAAATGAGCACAGGTACTTTTTCAATGAATGTACAAACTGAACCCTTTCTCTTAATAGTCTTGCTGGGAAGCGGTGTCATAGCCATTTCATTTGCTCTTGACGTTCTCTGGGCTCATGTACTCCCCCTGAGATCGTTTTATTATGCGATCCGTGCTCCTGGGGTCATCGTTCACGAATGTTCCCATATTCTCGGCTGTATCATCACCGGTGCAAAAATTAAAAAAGTCGTCTTTTTTTCAGAAGAAGGAGGATCGGTGACCTATTCTTCTTCAAAAATTCCGTATATCGGTGATGTTGTTATCAGTACGGCCCCTCTTGTCTGCATCCCGATTGTCCTTGCAGGACTCACATGGGTATTTTCGCAATATCTTGGCTGTGTTTTCCCCCCTATTTCCATACCCGTGAATTCAGTGGATGCACTTCTCGGACTGGTCATCACCATTACAATACTCTTTACCCAGAATCTTATCGTCAGGTTCAATCCCTGGTTTATTGTCTATCTTTACCTAACGTTAACGCTTATACTATCTCTTGCCCCGAGTGCGCAGGATATGAGAAACGCAACTATCGGTATTGGTATCATACTCATTGCGTGTATTCTGATTCTTTTGAGTGCTCTGCCTTCTCTGGTCAGCATCCTGGAAAGTATTATCCGCCTTATCGGGATCGGTTTTACCTTCGGCCTCATGTTTGAAATTATCGCACTGGTGATCTCAACACCGCTTATGGTCTGGTATCTCTACAAGCATTTCTGATCCAGTGTGGGTGTTGTTATAAGATCGGTATTAATTGATCCAAAAGGTAATTTTCTACATATATGAAAAATGATTCTCCCGCCGACTTTTCTGACGTTGCTGAAAATGGAAGCCGTCTCACACCCGTAATGCGGCAGTACCGGGAGATCAAGGAAAAGCACCCGGATACCATCCTTTTTTTNCGTATNGGTGATTTTTATGAAACGTTTGAAAGCGATGCGGAACTTATCTCACGGGAACTTGAGATTGTGCTTACCTCACGGTCCAAAAGCGGTGATAACCGGATTCCCCTTGCAGGAGTACCCTATCATGCCGCTGACGGGTATATTGCAAAACTCGTCGGTAAGGGCTATAAGGTAGCCGTGGTTGATCAGATAGGGGATTCAAAAAATACCAAAGGGATTGTTAAACGCGAGCTGGTTCGCATCATCACTCCAGGCACAGTGATTGACTCCACTATGCTTTCCTCCTCGGTCTCGTCCTCCCTGCTCGCAATCTGTCCCNATCTTAAAAATGATCTGTGGGGAATTGCACTTCTGGATATANCAACCGGGGAATTTTTTGTTGCCTCTNTCAATCGCGATCCAGGTTTTGAGAATATTCTTTCAGAAATAGCTCGCTACCGCCCGGCAGAATGTATCGTTTCGTCATCAGTTCCCGATGAGCTGAAAGAACGTGTCCGTGAACGGGGAGTGGTTGTTACCATTTATACTGACGAGGAATTTTCCGAACAGCCGGCACGCCGAACCCTTATGGAACACTTCAGAGTATCTTCTCTTGCCGGCTATGGGTGTGACAGTCTCCCTGCATCAATCGGTGCGGCTGGTGCAGCGCTGGCATACGCAAAATCAACACAGAACTCCCCGCTTACTCATATCAACACTCTTTTTTTGCGCTCATCTTCGCAGGGTATGATGCTTGACGCAATCACGTTGAGAAACCTTGAAGTGAAAGAAAGTATCAGAGGTGACACGAAAGGAGCAACACTCTTCTCAAGCCTTGACGTGACGAAAACCCTGATGGGGAGCCGTATGCTTAACCGCCACCTCTCCCGTCCGCTTACTGAGATCGAAGAGATCAACAAACGACTGGATGCGATTGAATTTTTCATAGCACATACACCTGCACGACTTTCATTCAGGAACCTTCTATCCCGTTGTGCAGATATTGAGAGGATTGCTGCGAGGATTGCCTACGGGAATGCCGGACCCCGCGATCTCATTGCGCTTGCAGACACGCTTTCAGCCCTTCCCTCAATCAGGAGCACGATAACGGATACCAGCACGGCAGATTTACCCATTTATATTGCCGATGCCCTGAAAAATCTTGATGATTTACCGGATTGCGTCACCCTTATCAAAAACGCCATTGTCATAGATCCACCTGTTATTGCGCGCAACGGGGGCGTAATCCGTCATGGCTATTCAAAAGAACTCGACGCAATAAAAGGAGTGCTTCATTCAGGAAAGGACTGGATCATCGAACTCCAGAAAAAAGAGCGTGACCTGACAGGTATCAAATCCTTAAAGATTGGGTATAACAGAATCTTTGGTTACTACATTGATGTCACAAAACCGAATCTCCACCTTGTCCCCCCCCATTACCAGCGCCGCCAGACCACAGCCACGGGAGAGCGTTACACCCTCCCTGAGTTGCAGGAAAAAGAGACGCTCATTACAAACGCAGATGAGAGTGTGCTTGCACTTGAGCGTGAACTCTGGTCAGAAATTATCGATGTCCTTCGGCGGGTGATTTGCGATCTCCAGGAAATAGCCAAGGGTATTGCAATACTTGATGTTTCAGCCGCACTTGCTGAAGTCGCACAGACCCATGATTACGTACGCCCGCACCTGAATAATGGTGATGCGATTATCATCCGTGACGGCAGACACCCGGTTGTTGAACAGGGCGCTTTGGGAGTTTTTGTACCGAACGATACCGAGCTTGACAGTTCCGTGACCCAGGTGATGATTATCACGGGGGCAAACATGGCCGGGAAGTCCACATATATGCGTGCTGTGGCACTTATCTGTATCATGGCGCAGGCAGGAAGTTTTGTACCCGCCCGTCACGCAAGTATTGGTATGCTTGACCGCATCTTCACC
>JGI11641J44799_10000059_pt1 | contig 27920 bp, 27 predicted proteins | sample WetSurSiteA1Bulk_FD_44799 | JGI IMG/M metagenome (IMG submission 44799) | reverse complement strand
TCGCATTAAAAAACGGTGCGGTAGTTCAGTTGGTTAGAATATCGGCCTGTCACGCCGAGGGTCGCGGGTTCGAGTCCCGTCCGCACCGCCCCTACACCCTCAAAACCCCTTGATTATCAAGGGGTTTTGTCTTTCCTGCCACAAAATCCGCCACAAAATCCGCAAAATCTGCCACAAACTTTTTCCCTTTTCTGGCATCAGATTCATATCCCTGAAATTTATTTAAAAATATTCATAAACTAATTGAATTTCAGTCTTTTATTTAAATTTTTTATAAAAATATTTTCAAAAGTCAATTTTGGCCAAATTATTTTCTTTCCCAGATTTTTTTTCTTCATGATAATGTGGTCAGAATAGAATCAGTCAGGTATTTATATTAAAATAAAGATATATAAATCTCTGTTGAATTTCTTTCTGTAGCACCCTCATGATTATACCAGGGGGGGGTACCAGGAGGGAGGGATACCAGGGGATACCCTTAAACTGATTATAATGATGAAAATAAACTACAAAGTACGACTCTATATTCTTATTTTGAAGGAAAAGATAAAGGGTTGTCTGCTTAGGCTTGGATGTCATTTCTTTTCGTCCTGGTATTTCATCGATAACAATTCCATCTGTACACCAGGCAAAGTATTGAGTTTAGATAGAATCTATACCTATAAGGAAGGAGATAAGGTTGAAATTGTAAGACTTACCAATGTCCACACAGAAAGAAGGTATTTGTATTGTAGTCTGTATTTCTTCTCAATGAATAAAATAATCACTGTCCGTCAGACAATGCTGAAAAATGCGCCTGTTTTATGGAGTCTCTCTGATAATAGGGAGTTTGATGAGATAATGTCCATCAGATTGTGGAATGAAGTTAATGAGGAGGAAGAACTTCTTGAGTTTGATTTCTGATTTATACCTATATGTACAATTCTACATTTCATTAAAAATGTTCCGATATTGGTAGTACTACTACCATTTTTATAACATTTTTAATGAAACGATATGGACCAGATAAAATTAACTCGCAAAGAACTCTATGATTTAGTGTGGGCAGAACCACTATCCAGACTCGCTAAAAGGCATAAGATCTCAGATAACGGATTGCGTAAAATCTGTAAGCGTATGAATATTCCAATCCCGGCAATGGGACATTGGCAAAAAATTCAATACAATAAGAAAGTTGCAATTATCAAACTTCCAGAGAAGTATGATGGGAAAGACGAAATAATACTTAATGAAAAAGGTTCGGATGATGCTGAAACGGATTCACCTCTTGCCCAACAGAGAAGACTGGTTAGCCTTATTGAAAGTGCAAAGGATATAGAATTGCAGGTACCCCCCAGGCTCTCTTCAAGGCCAGACAAACTAATAACAAGTACTGATAACTATTATGAAGCTTACAGAAAAAGACACCGAGGTAATTATCCCAGTTATCCTGAAAGAATTAATGTATTGGACATAGAAGTCAGTGAAGAGAATATACCAAGAGCACTTAGGCTACTCGATACTATTATCAAAGCACTTAGATTACGGAAGCATGATGTAGCTGCCGAACGCTTTTCTACATACGCAATAATTGGTGATGAAAAAGTGAAATTTAGACTACGGGAAAAAAAAAGAATGTCTGAAGCAACAGATCAATTTGGATTTCACCAATATGAACTAACAGGTGAGTTCGTATTTGTAATCGATATTGGACCTTACAGACGTAAGGAAGTAAAAGATAGTCATGAACCTGTTGAAAAGAAGGTTTCTACCATCATTGCAATGCTTGAATTAGAAGGCAAAAGAATGAAGGAAGAACGGATTGCATCTGAAATTCGAAGGAAACAATGGGAAGAACAGGAAAAAATAGAACGAGAACTGAGAGAGCGACAGGAGAAAGAGGCTAAAGCCTTCAAGAAACTTTTCTTGAAAGCCGTACGCCTTCATCAGGCAGACATAATACGGAACTACATTCAAACAGTTGAAGCAAATGCAATTAGAAATGGGAATACTACGGAAGAGTTCACTCAATGGCTGGCTTGGGCAGAACAGAAAGTTTCTTGGTATGATCCTCTGGCCAATGGGCCTGATCCGCTATTAAATGATCATCATAAAACACATCTGTTTAAAGAGTTTTTAAAGGAATGGCAGTAGTACTATTTTTTCGCAAGAATAAAATATCTCTCTGGAAAATATTTTCCATTTATCGCTTCATACTGGAAAATATTTGTTAATCTGGGAAAGATATTGGCTTTTATTGGAAGATATTTACCTTTTGGAAAATGGCCCCTATCGGGTATAATAATGTCCTTATATGTATAAATTATACCCCTTCGGGTATATTAATGATTTCCGACCCAATTGCATAAAATCAAATTCAGTTGCATAAAAACAGTTATATTTTGAATATTTTGCATAAAAACATATATTTCTAAATGGAAAATGCTGTTTTATCAGGTTACTGATAATTATAAAAGTATCATACTTTATACGGACTATAAAAATCGCTCGAATACTTTTGCCATAAGTTCCTGCTCTGATTTAGGGAGTTGGTACTTATTGGCAACCTTTCGCCAGTTTTTAACAGAACTTTTAATATTTTCTATCTTCAAAAGAGCTTCATCCTTTTTCACCCGGAAATAATCAGCAACATCCATAGCGAGTTCTAAATCCAAAGAATTATCATAAAGCGAAATATTGAGAGATAATCCGTTACCGTCCTCATTTGGATTTATATCAAAAGCAGGTGACAGTATCCATCCTTTTTCTGTTAAAATAAAACCATGATTCCTCAAATGATCATCAGTATTTGATATAAAGATATTGAACACAATCCTGCTCCACAATTCTTTTAAATCGCTATCGATATTTGCACCATTGTTTGTCAGAAAATCTACAATCTCCAGGTAGCTTACACCTTCATGAAAACTATCACCGTCCTTATAACCTAGCATTGTCATTGCAGAAGCATAATGGATTCGTTCACCTGAACTTGTTCTGTCAAATCTTTTCGTAAGGAATGTATAATATTTGTTTGAAAACTTCTGGATTTTTGACACAGCAACATTCAGACCTGCATTCCGTGCAAGTTCATTCGTAACCATTTCCCATCCACCAATATCTTTAATATCAGATTTACTTGGAAATTTCGCAATCCAAAGATTTTTTTTATCGTCAATTACACTTGCTTTTGGTCTTGCTCCACCAAGGGATGAGCCTGGGTTAACTAACATTGTTAACCATTTTAAATATTCAGGATCATCAGTGATATCCTCATCTTCAAGTCTAAGACTTATTTGTTCAAGTTCTCTTATTGATGTCCATGGAGGAGAGGCAAGCGTTTCATTATTGTTAAGAAATGGACCATCCGGATCTTCCTTGAACCTTAAAGCTCCCATCCGATGACCATCAAATACTCCAAGAAAGTAGTCTGATTCCCTGAGCGTTTTTTCAATTCTTCCCTCAGATCTGGCAATTGCAGCTTCCCGTCTTTTCATCAAGATCCTTCCCCAGCGATCAGGGGAGGAATCAAGAAAGACTCCAAAATTGGATTTCTCATCACCTGCATATTGTGATCCTGAATAGAATAATAATTCCGGATCAAGTATTTGCGAAAAGCTTGATTTAAGCCAATCTTTAGTATAACTAAATGAAAATATTTCTTTTCCTCTTACAAATTCTGCTTTGAGTTCTCCCATCAAAACCGGTTCCTTCATGCCTACCCAATGAGCATAAACACTAATATTCCTGACATCGTTTCTCTGTCCCATAATCTAAGGTTTTACCTGGTTCTTTTGGGTGCACGTTCCTTGATTACTAAATTGGCATCCTGGAGTCTTCTTCCAAGATCGTCGTCTTTAGCAACTGCAGTGATATCCTTTTCAAGGCCAAGTACCATAAGTACTTTAACATATGCACCAATACTTACATTGGGATTGCCTTTCTCAATGGATAATAGAGTAGGTCTGCTAATATTTGCCCTCTCAGAGACCTGCTGAGTACTATATTTTCTTCTCAACCTGGCTAGTTTAATATTTTCACCAAGAGTGGAGACTGCCTTCTGGGCTTTTGGTAACAATATTGGATTTCTGGATCTCATAACGTAAAATATTATTTACAAATATAGTTATTTTTGTAAAATACAATTTACGTTATAAATATAATTATAATTGATTATACCGACTTGTGTTAGATCATGCCTCTTTTTGCAGTTTTATTCTTCGTACCTTATTGATTGAATGTCCTGTTATTCCTGCAATCTGTATGACAGATAATTCGTTTTTGTCGAGATGGTCTGTAATACTCTTGCATTTGTCCATTAATGAAGCTGTTGCAAATTAAATAATCCACTCCCAAACAACTCTGATTGGCTTTTGATTTATATCGGATAAAGATCTTACTGGATTAGAAATGAAAAAGTGAGACCTTAGAAATATGCCCCTTAATTATAGGAAACAAAGATGTGCGTATATCTCTGAATGCTCAGGCTAATGAAGCAGAAGATTATAACTACCGATATCTTTAAACCAGGATGGAATACAGGTTGCAATGAACCGTGATACAAACTGCAATCCTGCGAATCAGCCATTATAAATCAAATTTGTGTATAACCATTAATAAAGATGGATGTCAGATATATATAAATATACTCAGTATTGAGTATTGCCCCACAGGTTAACCGGGAGTAACTTTACAAATTACTATTATTCTCTCTCTGAGAAAACAAGCTATTTAACGTATTAGGAATAAGATAAGTAATAACATTAAAACAAATTATTATGGCTAATGAAGTAAAAAGAACAGCTCCTGACATGGAGAAGATAATTTCTGAGGCAAAAAAAGCAGGGAAACTAAAAACCGTACCTCTTAACTGGAAGGAAGTATATTATACCAACTGCCCTCTTGTCTCCGCCAGCAATGTCGACCAGGAACTTGGCTGGACCAAGGAAGAATATAAAAAAATTGGTGTTCAGTATCTTTATCTCCGTGCCCGCAAAGAGAACGACTGGTACCCGCACTATATTCATAATCTGGACAACATGATCCGTTTTGGAGGCTTGTTTCCCCCGATACATGTTCATGCCGATATCCGCAGGACTGTTCTTCTGGGAGTTACCCATGCACCACGTGAAGGCGGAGCAATGATGGTACGTTCAAGGGATGATATATACCGTATGGCTGATTTAAAAGGTAAAAAAATCGGACTTTCAAGAAGCCAGAACAAGATCAAGACCGACTGGTGGGGCATTCAGGAAGAGCAGGGAATTGAGCTGATGCTCAGAATGAACGGGATGACGAGGAAAGATGTTGAGATCGTTGAATTCCCATATCCCGATGACTGGTACGATAACCCTTCAATGATGGGTCCGGAGATGGAGAATCCTTCAGAATTATGGCTGCGCCGTGATCATAAACACGACCTTGCATTCCGTCCTCTTGAGGTGGCACTTGAAAAGGGCATAATTGATGCAATGTATATTCAGAGCGGCCCATTGCAGCAGCTTTCTGAAGCAACTGGCAATTTCAAGGCAATCGAAGACTTATCGAGGTATCCTGACTGGACACTTCAGGTTGCAAATATACCAGCTGCCATTACATGTACTGTTGAAATGGCGGAAAAACACCCTGAGCTTGCTGTTACTTTTCTGAAAGGCATGATAAAAGCAGGGCGTTGGGCAAATGAACATAAACATGCTGCAGCAGCCATCCTTGACAAACAGACATTCTATCTGGATGTTGAACATACCTACGAAGGTATCAAGCCTATAGACCTTGTACCGAACCTCTCACCTCAGAACCTGAGGTCTGTCGAGATAGGAAAGGATTTCATGTTAAGCCATGGTTATATCAAAAACGATTTTGATGTTCAGAAATGGGCTGCTCCGGAATTTCTTGAAAAGGCAGCAAGGGAACTACTGGAATTAGAATGGAAGAAACGAACAACTGCGAAGTTGCCTTCTGCAGCTGATCCGCTGCAGTCAGGAGGTCGAATCGGATAATTGTCAGACATTGTTTTTTGTTGCTAGTTGCATGATGCAGGTTAATATGAAATATTAATAGAATTATACTTATAAAAATTACATTATTATTATTAGGAAGAGACAAATCTGGGGATTTGGAAAAATGCGGGACTGTAGAGGTTTCTTCCATTACTCGAAGTGGGAATTGATGGACATGGATTCAGGGCAGCGAATATCTCTGGAAGTATGCTTGCACGGTCTATTAACAATTAATAATGTTTAACCTTTATCTTAATAGTTATGGACGAGGTAGTTAAGTTTTGTCAGCCTTTATTCCAGCCGGTCGTTCTGGTATTTACTGTTATGAATCTCTTTAGCATGGGACTTCAGGTTAATCTGGGCAGTATGTTTAAAGTGGTCAGAAATCCGAAATTCCTAGGTTTGATTTTAGTGCTGGGCTGGGTTATAGGCCCGGCAATTGCTTATTTGATCACCCTGGTGCTTCCACTTGATAATTCATACATAATAGTTTTGTTCATAGGTAGTCTCGCACCATGTGCTCCATTTCTCCCTCCGCTTATTCCCAAGGCACAGGGAGACTTAACCTTTGCAGGAGCCTTCATCCCGGTTGCAGCTATCGGCTCATCTCTTTTAATGCCGGTTATAGCACCAATGCTGGTCAAAGGGATAGAATTGAGCGTGATGTCGCTCCTTAAGCCGTTATTTATGACATTGCTGGTACCTTTGCTGATTGGTGCTGCTTTAAAAACATTTGCAGCTAATGTTGCTGACAAGATCTTCAATCCTGTAAAGAAGATTGCAGGTTTATCCACATTATTAACAATTATATTGTGCTTGATTATTTATTACAAACCTATGTGGGCCACTGCCGGAAGCACGGCGACGCTTGCTATGACTATTTTTATGTTTATAATGGCACTGACAGCATTTTATTCCGGGTTTAGCTTTAACCGTAGTGAAAAAGTTGTGTTGTCTCTGGGGATGGGTACAAGGAATATTGCCGCTGTTCTGATAGGCGTTCTTACAATAGCTGATGTTAAGCCAAATATGGTAGCAATGGTAGTCATCTGGACCTTGTGGTCTTTTATACTCAGTATGATTATCGCCCCCATTATGGGCAAGAAAGGTGTAAAGGCTGTTTCAGCAACGTAGGAAGGCTCCTATCCCGGTAGCTCCTAAAACCGCATGTTTGATTTAAGAAGAGAATTGGAAGTACTTTTAATCTATTTAAACCCCGAGAATAATAATCAAAAAGAAATGGAAACAATCATTAAGGTTGATGAGAATTTGTGCATAAATTGCGGCAGCTGTATCAGAGCATGCCCAGGTGGTTTGATTACTAAAAATGATTTTCCTGTACCCATAGAAAATTCCTGGGATCAGTGCATTGATTGCGGCCATTGTGTGGCAATATGTCCTACCGGGGCAATGCACCAGCGTATGATGGGACCTGACGATTGCGAACCTTTGGATATTCATCTTGTTCCCAGATTTGACAGGGTCAGTCAGTTTCTGAAGGCAAGGCGGTCAATCCGGGGATTCATACATAAACCTGTAGAAAAAGAGAAGATTTTACAGCTTTTGGATATAGCACGTTACGCACCAAACGGAGCTAATCGTCAGGTTATCCGATGGATTGTTATCGATGACCCGGCTAAGGTGCACCGGATAGCAGAGATGACGATAGACTGGATGAAAATCGTCAGGGAAAAGAATCCGGCACTCTACCAGGAGGCTAAACTTGAATTATTTGTGGAACCATGGAATGAAGGAAGCGATCGTATTTCCAGGGGCGCACCTTGCATTATTGTTGCCTGTGCGCCAAAAGATGAACGGACCGCAGCCCCGGCTGCAATGATCGCCATAGCACAGATTCAGCTGGCTGCAACAGGACTCGGTCTGGGTACCACTTTTACCGGATCCATAAATACAGCAAGCCAGGGTTATCCTCCATTGACAGAGGCTCTCGGAGTACCTGATGGGTACATTCCGTATGGAACGTTTGTGATCGGTTACCCGGCTGAAACATATCTCCGGATTCCTGTAAGAAATCCTGTTGAAATAATATGGAGTTGAAATTGACCTTAACAAGAAAATAAGAACTATAAGACAATTATATGCCTGACGAAATTATTTCACCCCTGTATTCGACCCTTCTGGTTGAAAAGCGTTACAATGGTCTGGTAATTGTTACACTTAACCGGCCTGAAGTCGGTAACGCAGTAAATACAGAAATGGGTACCGAACTACTCGATCTGTGGACAGACTTTGTGCGTAACCACGAGGGGCTTCGTTGTGTGGTTCTGACCGGTTCGGGTGAGGATGCATTTTGCGCCGGCGGAGATATGAAACAACGAAAAGGAATGTCGGAATATGACTGGCGCCATCAGCATGAGATATTTGAGCAGGCCTTATGGACTATGATGGAATGCCCGGTTCCGGTTATCGCCGCAGTCAACGGTAAAGCCTTTGGCGGAGGGTTGGAAATGATCCTTGCTGCTGATTTTGCCTATGGAGTGGATTCCGCAAAATTATGGTTCCCTGAGGTTATGATAGGTATCCTTCCGGGGGTAGGCGGTACTACTACTCTGCCGCGCATTGTTGGTGAACGCCGTGCTAACGAGATCATATTGGCAGGTGGCGCTTTTGGTGCTGCCGAGGCGCTTGAATGGGGTATTTTCAATCGGGTTTGCAGCTCAAAAGAATTGATGCCTGCTGTAATTGCAACTGCCGAAGTTATTGCAGGAAATGCACCCCTGGCAGTTCGTCAGGCCAAGAAGGCGATCCATGAAGGACTTCAGATGGATGTGCGTTCCGCACTTCGCTACGAAGTCGAGGCATACAACCGTTTGACTGGCACTGAAGACAGGGTCGAAGGAACTCTTGCATGGAATGAAAAGAGGAAACCGATATTTAAGGGACGTTGAACATTTATCTTTAGTGTCATTATAGAACCTGGCATCTATTCAGATCATTGTATTGAGATCAAAAAGTGTTATAACTGATTGCAACTTTTTATTTGAAGAAAGTGAGTTTTTTGTCCGAGTTGCAACCAAGTATCTTCTTCATGGCAGTGCCGTCCGACTTCCTGTGATATTCCAGGAGGTTCTCTAATGTTGGGATGGCAATATCGGAGAAAAGATATATAATAGAGAGTTTACTGATCAGAGCAATCCCTGCTTCTTAAGATCAAAAATCAGTTCTGAAAGATGACCTTTACCTGATTTCTGAAGAATATTTCTGCGATGGGTATTAATAGTATGGACACTCACGAATAATTTATCTGCGATTTGCATGCTGCTTAAGCCATCCTCAATGTGCTTAATGATTTCCAGTTCACGAGATGTGAATTCAGGCCCAATATTCAACAGTTTCTCATCCGGAAATCTGAATAGAGACATATCTTTTCCAAGATAATGATGAAAAAAACCCTTTTTCGGTTTAAACCAATCAATATTACTGATAACCTGAAGTAGGTAGACAGCCTTGTGAGGGAATTCAGAATAGAAAAAATAGGCCTGACAAATACAATTAAAATACACCCCAAATGGGTTTCGTAATCTAATTGAAAATGATCCGAGAGCACTGCCCTTTTGTCTTTCCCGTACCTCTTTCTCAACAGTGAATGTAAGGGCTCTCATCAAACCAAACCTACTCAGATCATCAGGATGTGTAAGTGCAATAAAATGAGAGGGATCAAGCTCTGATGGCTCTACTCCGATCATTTTTCTGATTCCTTCACTTGCAAAAAGAAATTTAATCTGTCCAAGGTCAGAAACAGTTATAAACTGATTATTCTCTTCCATCAACCGATCCAGCTGCAACATTATTGGATCATCAGCACTAATATTAGTGAACCCGGATGGCAGATACGATTCAATAAAATCAAAAAAGATACTGTAACTGAAAGGTATATTTTCCATTTCTAAATAAAATGCCAAGAATGATTAACGCAAATATATTGAATATACTGATTATTGAGTATTGTTCTTCGGGGCTTATGATCGTAATTTTATCTAATCAATAAATGAAATCGTTATAGGTATTGTTTCTATTTAAATAAACGTGGCTGAATTAACTGCAAAGATCTTTCGTGATATTTTTGGAGGAAGCTGGTCGGGCAGGATTTCCAAAGATGGTGAGTTTCAGAGAGAAGTTGTTTTCAACTGGCCTGAGCTGGGTGGAAAGTTCTCATCGCTTGGGACTGAATCAGGATTGATAGTGCCTCCTGGTGGAGGGATTCTCGACAACACAAAGCAGGTTTCAATTTCTGGCTGGCGATCTGATATCCGCAGATGGTGCCATCAATGGTATAATGAATTTGGCGGATATGGGGAACTGCAATGGTCATCACAGGAGGTAATTGACAATGTAACCATTCTCTATGGTTTTGGCCATGAGTGTAAACAGGAGACCGATGATCCGACAGATCATATTGCCATGTGCGAATTATATGATAAGGATAATTTCAAGTTTACTATCAGGAGTTTAAGAAAGGGACTTCTCGAAATAGTTGCCAGAAGGATAAGAACAGGAAAGGAGCTGGATGTATTATTGAAAAAACAGGCAAAAGGAGTAATAAGTTTCACAGAATTGTGCGGGCTGTAATATGTTGTCTTATCCTATACCTGAGGTAATCCGTCGTAGGGCAGTAAGAATTATGAATGTTTGAATTGAAACATATCGGTTATTCTTTCATTTGGTTGCAACTTTTAACCTTTCGGGGTCCCTAACGGGACAGGGGATTATTTTCGGATTATTGTTGTTTTCAATCAACTATATTTTGATTATTTAGAATAATATATATGAATCAATCAAATTTATTTTAGTTGTTTGATTTTCCTAACTGTATTGACTGAATGTCCCGTAATACCTGCAATCCGTCTCAAGGAGAGATTACTTTTATCAAGCATATCTGATATATTAGGATATTTTTTTAACAAAGAAGCCGGAGATGTTTTTGCACCGGACTTTCTCCCGGAATATACGTGTTTTAATTGGGCAAGTTTTATCCCCTCAATTTGCCTAATTTTCCTCTGTCTGTTCTCCATTTCTGCACCGATACTCAACATCTGCAGCAACATTTTCGCAACAGGATTCTCCTTCCCATTCTCCATGGTGAGCAAATTGAATTGTTGCATATATAGTGCAATGCCTCTCTCATGCAATAATTCCACAAAGTTCAGAACATCTACTACTCTTCTGCCAATTCGTGATATTTCCGACACCATAACAACTTGAACAGGTGTTTTCTCAATGTAATCCAATAATGCATTAAATTCATTTCTCGATCCAGATTTTATGTTACCGGAAATTTTCTCCTGGAAAGTCCTTCTGACATGCCATCCCCTCTCCTGGGCCACAGTCTTGAGATTTATTAGCTGTCGTTCATAATCCTGAGACAGACTGCTTACTCTTGAATAAATAATTGCATCCATGTGTATCATATTTAGTGTGACCCTATTTTTGATTCATTCCGGCTGTTTTTCAGTCATTTTTAATATTATAAGTGTGTCAATTTGAAGTATACTCTAGATTTGATACAAGAATCATCTTTCATATCCTTTTCTTAGTTTAGATTTATACAATAATATGGATACTTTTCAGAATAGAAAACCAACCAATCCGGGAGAGGTATGATATGTAGTCTTGGTTCTTTCTCTTCTCTAATTTCTGCTATAATAAAATATCTTTCACTTAATGAGTTATCTGTGCTGATGGATAACTGAATAAATTTTGGTCTGTTCTGCATATTACAAAAATACATATAAATATATGTATTATACAAATAATTACATATATTTTTATGTTTTTCTTACTTTTATAAAAAACACATAATGAAACCCAAGAAGGTTGCTGAATCCTATTCAGAGGTTGATCAGAAATTAAAACTGATTGGTGAAAAAATACGCCAGCTTAGGAAAGAAAAGAATCCAAATTATGAAAATTTTGCTGCTGAAAATAATATCAACAAAGTTACGCTAAATCGTATCGAGCGAGGTGATAGCGTATCTACTAAATTATTTTTCAATGTTTTACAAAAGCTTGGGATTACTTCTCTGGAGGATTTCTTTAAAGGCCTATAGAAAAACCTTATTTCCCTTCCGAATAAATGATACAGGACTTAATGTAATACAAATCATTTGCTAATACTGAAAATACTTTAGGAATACGAGTTTTTTTGGTGTGGGAGCTACAATTTGCAAAATCCTCACGATGGAGATATTTCTAATATTTGAAGGATCAAGTGTTTATAAATTAAATGAAACCTAGTCAATTTATTATTATCCAAATTGTTGCCGTTTTAACGGTACCGAGAAAGTCCATTATCGTACCTATTAACCTGGATTAATATACATGTAATTCAGGTGCTGCTGTAATACGCAAATAAAAAAGATCTTGCAGATAATCTCTTTATAAAATGCTCCAAATGGTCAGCCTTATCTTTAAAGCCAAAAAATGAATTAAACTATCTGGCCAGAAATATATCCTACCTGATATTATAGACAAAGCACCATCCATTCTTTCGGTAACCTCAGGGATTCGGTTCCCCTTATATTTCTTGTTGAATTTAATGATTAAAGACTCCATCCTGTCCTTCCCGAATCCGGCAACCTTTCCACCAGATTTGAAATTTCGAAAGTACCTGTAATTTCCAGTCTCAAGATATCTGTAATAATTCTGACGAAGAATATTCTCATCAACTGAATCATTCGTATAATGTTTTATTCTTAATTCTGGATTCAACATACCGATTCCAACAGTCTCTATTGGTAGGTCATCTATAATACTTGTTTTGACGTAATGCACATTTCTTTTGTCATCATAAGCTTTATGTTCCAAATCTGAAAAGGTGATTTTATTAATGCTCGAAATCTTAAATATTTCTGCAAGTTTCTTCTGGTTAAGAAGTGTTTCGACTGTAATATCAAACCTCCTCTTATTACGTAAATACCTTATATAATTCCATGTTAGTCTGGTTTCAACTCTGTTAATAGTCTCGCCCGTCAGACCATTATTCCTAAAGTATTCTAGGATATAGTCCTCTGCAAACCTTGATTTATCGTAGATGGCTACCTCATTTTCTTCACCAGCTAAAATGAATGATGACCCATTACTCATAACGTTGACAAAAACATTTTTCCTCATCTGGAATCGGTTTCCAAGCCTCAGTTTGTTATTCAGGGAATTCTGGTAGAAATAGCCGAATTGTAAAACAATATTTTTATTTGTGTCGATAGATATTTCAACATACAAGATGTTATTATAAATGAGGCCCAGTTCCGTTTTAATAGCCTCATAAACCTCGTACCAGAATCCTGGTGAAAATGAATAAAAAATTTCCTTTGAAAAATCAAACTGGATTTCATGCTTCTTGAGCTTAGTTGCCGAATGGAGTCTCCCAACCACATATCCATTGTAAAGTACTTTAAAACTATGGTAAAATGCACCTAAACCGATAGTAGTGTCATAAATAAGTGAAATATTCTGGAATGTTTGTTCATATGGTACAGCATCAGGATTTCTGGTATCACTAAATGTTGACCCAGACCAATGTCTGAAAGTAATACTAAGTCGGTCCATATGAATAAGACATTTATATTGACTGCTAGTACTGTCTATGGTATATCCTGTTCCCAAATCATATCGAATTACCTTTAGAGTTATTTTCTTTTATCATCTCCAAAATTGTTTCAAGTATAATTCGGATGATTTTGGAAACATCAGACCTTTTGTTTTTACTTATGTTCTGTAAAGCGTGATAATCCTCTCGAGTCATTCTAAGACTTATAATCTTATCTTTTCTATCTGTTTTTTCATCATTTCTATTTTCCATGTCATACATTAATTTTCTATAAATACTTCAAGCTGATCTTTCTTTCCAGGAAATTCAATAAAAAATGTATGCTTTCGTAAAGTGGTACGCACTTGCTAGAGGGAATTGCGAAAGAGAATAAGGAATTATAGAAAAATATTCTAAATGTAATTAACTGAGAATATAGCACATACAGTCACATAGTGATTTTATTTACAGTAAAAAGTGATTTTTTGTGTCTTTTCTCTACACATGAAAGTATTTATTGAAAAAATAATTGCATTTAAAATTTTACACATGAAAAAGAAAGACTTTAAAAGAATTAACATTTGGGCAGATCCTGTCCTTTATCTACAAATAAAAGAACAGGCCGATAAATCTTATTTAAGGATTGCAACTTATACACGCCAGCTAATTCAGCAGGCGCTGAAAAATAATTATACTAAAAATTAAACCTATGCCAGACAAATTTTATACAAAGATTAAAGCTTCACATGGATTTTGGGAAAAAATCATCGGGAAGCAATTGAAAGGGTATATTCCCTGCATAATGTCAAACAATATTTCGAATGAATTAATTATTGCCACAACGGGAAAAACGGCCCTTGATGAAATAAAAAAACTATCTGTTGAATATCCAGAAGAGGTTTTTAAAGTAAAAATCGAAAATGATGATGCTTGTAATAATTATGTCCACCTGTATGAATGTTCCAAAGGTGAAACAAAATTAGTTATGGAAGGGTATGAATATTATTTCAAGTTTAACATATCAGACCTGCAATGTATAAATACTGAAGAGTTAGAAAGTTTCAAGCGTCAGACAGTGCTTTTTTTTAAGCATAACGAACATTTTCTTCCAAAAGAAATAGCTCTGAATCTCAATGAATTGGATTATAACTCAAAAAATAATTGGTCCGTTTCTATTACTTATGAAGCAAAAGATGTTCGCCTGACTGCAACTAAAAAGGGATTGACATGCATAAACATAGATGTCCAATCCCTTGATTATGATGAATTACCATTTTAGCAAAAAACTATACTGCCCTTCTATATTTCAAACTTGATAAAGAAGGGTAGTATTAAAAATAACAATTAAAGGAAACATTATGAAAACATGAATTCAGAAATAGAAAGATTTAAACTAACAATGGAAAATTGTGCTAAGCAGACATTTGAAATGACCGGTAGAGTTAATTCTATGGTCATATTTTTAAAAAAAATGCATAATACTATTACAGTAAAAAGTATTCCAGATGAGATTATGTCAAGTATTCCGGCAAAGAACCTGCTTGCAGAATTGATACGCGAAAAATGCAAAGACCCACTCAACTTGGCCGTTGCATTAATTACAGAGGTTAATATTAGAGATGAAAATGATGTTAAAACTGGTGATGGCCTTATGTTAATTGTATCATCTCGTGATGGTGATGATTTGACAATATATGAGGTTGATTGTGATAATAAAAAAGTACTTGGCGTTCATTATGATGAACAATTTAATGAAGACAGAGGAAGATTTTCAAACTTTTTTGAAAGCGTAAAAATTGAAAATTAGTATAGTAAGCAAGTAAAAGATAAATATAAATATTGAGAATCTTATTCTAATAAACATCTGGATTGATTCAACCCCATATGATAAGATCCGAAAGAAAGCTGACCTATCATATTTAAAGATCATAACATTTATTAGCCAGCTAATTCAGCAGGCTTTGAAAAATAACAGTATTAATAACTAATAACAATGCCAAATCATGTATCAAACAATTTAGAAATCATCTGTGAAGATGATAAAACTATGAGTAAAATTAGAATGATGATTTTCGATGAAGATGAAAAGCATAACAAGATATTTACCATGGAGAAATTACTACCCAGACCTGCAGAATTCTCAAAATCTGAAGGTTATAATGAATATGGTTATCATTGGAGCTTGGCTATTTGGGGAACCAAATGGGATGTTTATGATTTCAATATTATAGATAGCGGAAATACCATAACAATTAATTACTCTACAGCATGGAATCCCAACGAGAATTGGCTTGAATTTCTTTGCCATTATATACAAGCTACTCTGGATTTCGAAAAAACAAAGGAACCACCATTTATCTCAATAAAACTTCATTATTATGATTTTTTGGGATTTTTTGGTGGGTTATGGGAATGGGTACCATTTAAGAATCCTTTAGTTCAGAGATATTCCTTATTGCAGTATGCAAGATTGCATGATTCGGAATTAAACAAAAGTGTATCTGAATATCTTGAAATTCGGAGGTCAGTTGGTAATCAAGATAAAGAATCTAAAAATGAAGAATATGGAGTTCTACCGTTTTAGAAATAATACGCTTGAAAAAAATAACGCCAGTGAAAGACATAAAGTTTTTCACTGGCAATTGTCAAACCTTATAATTTGAATGTCAAATGTTAAAATCGTTAATGATGATTTCAGATACCATATTATACCGGTAGGATTAGTGATTACGGACCCACCATATAATCAAGGTTATGCTTATAACCAGTACAAAGACAGGATGAGTGAAGAGGATTATATTCAACTCCTCGCAAATATTCCCCGGCCATGTGTAATAATTCATTACCCTGAAGAAACAATAAACCTGCTGCCTAAAGCATTCAATACCAAATGTAAACAGGTCGTATGTTGGGTGTACAATTCAAATACGGGAAAGCAAAGCCGGTTAATAAGTTGGTGGGAATGCAAGCCTGATTTCAGGAAAGTTCGACAGGAATACAAAAACCTTAATGATAAACGGATTCAAAAAAGAATTGCTGATGGTAATACAGGTGCAAAACTCTATGATTGGTGGGAAATAAACCAGGTAAAAAATGTCAGCAAAGAGAAAACCATTCATCCTTGTCAAATTCCGGAATTATTAATAGAAAGAATAATTCTGACTACTGCAGAACCAAATCAATTAATAATTGATCCGTTCGGTGGTAGCGGTACAACTGCCAAGGTTGCTCAAAGGTTGGGATTCGATTCAATAATCTACGAAATCGATGCGCATTATTGCAATATAATTAATCAAAGGATAAGCTATTGTCAGACGTTTTGCTGATTCAATTATCTATTACAGAAATATTTCCATCTGAGATTTCAGGCTTCATCTCAAATAACTCTTTATCAATAATTTCACTACCTTAGTGCTACTAATCTAATTTCAATGAGTGATATTCAAATACTTATAGACGAACTTGTTAAATTCCGTGATGCCCGGCACTGGGAACAGTTCCATAATTCAAAAGATCTTGCACTGGCAATTTCAATAGAAGCTGCAGAATTGAACGAACTCTTCCTGTGGAAAACAACTGAGGAATCTGAACTTGTTGACAGTTATAAGATCAAGGAAGAACTTGCTGATATTCTTGCTTTCAGCTTTTTACTTGCCGGGAAACATGGTTTTGATGTAAAGGAAATTGTCCTGGAGAAGATCAGAAAAAACAACGAAAAGTACCCTGTCGATAAATCAAAGGGTACTGCGAAAAAATACAATGAACTGTAAACAATGCTGATCTACCAGGCTCCTTCCGATAGGTTTATTGATGATGTCAGGGAAAATACCATCTCTGATATCATGACTGAAAATTATAAGGCAAGGCTTGGTAAGGATCCCGGTATTCCGGAATTTGTATCATGGCAAAACAGCCTTTCTAGGGTCAGGGACCTGCTGGAACTTGGTAAATTACACGACACTTTCGTTGCTCTTGAATATGAAGTACCGTATAATCAAAGCCGGCTCGACTGTCTGTTATTTGGCAAAGGGGGAAATAATATTTCAAATGTTGTCCTTATTGAATTAAAGCAATGGTCCACAGTTAAAGCACTTGCTGAGGAGGGTAACTTTGTCGAAACATATACCGGAGGAAAGGAAAGGATTGTTCCTCATCCTTCACAACAGGTAAAGGGATATCATAATTATATGCAGGGTTTTGTTGAGGAATTTGAGAAAGAACCTACCCTTTCATTGTTCAGCTGCGCTTATTGTCATAACTACTCAAGAACAGAAGGGAAAGGTCTGCACAGTTCTGTCTATAAAGATCTGATTACAGAATTCCCGCTTTTTACAAAAGAAGATACAAAGTTGCTAGGAATAAGGATCAGAGAACTTCTTGAAAACGGTTCCGGGTTTGAGATTTTCAACCGTTTCATGCAGAGTCGCCTGCATCCTTCAAAGAAACTGCTGGAGAATGTGCATAAAATCATTAAGAATGATGTTGTGTTCTCATTGCTTAATGAGCAACTTGTTGCAAAGAACCTCATCTGGGCAAGGTACAGGATGTCGGCAAAAAAGAATGAGAAATCAGTAATAATTGTTCATGGCGGACCTGGTACAGGGAAATCGGTCATCGCTTTAAATATTCTTGCTGAAGCGGCATTAAAGAAAAAGAATGTCCTGTATGGGTGTAAGTCAAAACCATTCACATCCGGATTGCAGAAACTTGTTGGCAGAGGCGGTGAGATTATGTTCTCAAATCTCTATCGTTTCATCCCCAGCAGGACAAAGGAAAATGAATTTGATATACTTCTTATTGATGAAGCTCACAGGATCGAAAAGAACAGCAATCATCAGTACACAAAACCGGAAGACAGGACAGATATACCACAGATGGAGCAACTGGTAAGGTGTGCAAAAACAACAGTTTTCTTCATCGATGACAGGCAGAATGTTCGTTCATCAGAGGTTGGAAGTTCCAGTCTGATAAGAGAGGCTGCAGCAAAATACAATGCAGGTATTCATGAGGTTACCCTCGAAACTCAATATAGGTGTATGGGATCTAACGATTACTTGTTATGGGTTGAATCGGTTCTTGGATACACTGATGAAGTGAGGATCTTCAGGAAAGTGGACCAATTCGATTTCCGGATTTTTTCTTCTCCGCAAGAGATAATGGATCTTCTTAATGAAAAAGAGAAAGAGAAACCAAACTCCGCAAGGATGGTTGCCGGATTTTGCTGGCCATGGAGCAGTAAAACAGATAGTAATGGAGACCTTGTAAAAGATGTGAAGATCGGGGATTTTGCAATGCCATGGGAGACACATGATAAGATAACCTCAATACCAAAGGGTTATGTAAAATGGTACGAATGGGCATATCGCATGGAAGGAATTAAACAGGTGGGGTGTATTTATACTGCCCAGGGATTTGAATTCGATTATATTGGAGTGATAATTGGTAATGATCTGTGTGTTGATAATACTTCCGGAAAATTATCGGCAGATATAACTGCCACCAAAGACCCGATGTTGAAAAGAAGCACAGATAATTTCGAGAAGCATGTAAAGAACATATACAGGACACTTCTTACCAGGGGAATGAAAGGGTGCTATGTTTATTTCACTGATAAATTAACCGAAGAGTATTTCAAGGAGAGGATTGAAGTTGGGCAAAAAATTGAAAGTTAGTTTACTCAAAATGTCTAAATTCTTTGCCTTAATGTATATTTAGAATCGAACCTACTTAATTCATTTGAAAATTCTGGAACTGTTTTATTTATCAGTTTTAATTTCTCACCATTGAAGTTTATCATTTTATTGTTTTAGGTTTCTGATCTTCTTATAAAGTATTCTCCCTGTTCTGGTCAGAGTGGCACCACAACCTCAAATTATAATCCCTTAAAGATCAGCGATCTGCATGGGATTTAAATTTCTTATTAACGGATGTGTAGGCGGATTTTGTAACATATTCGTTATCAGACACATAAAAATAAATACCGAATGTCTTGACGATTTTTGATTGTTCAGCACATATAATTTAACAACAAGCACTTATTTTGGGTCAATCAGTGGCCAAGGTCACTGGTTTTTCCTGAAGAGAAATAAATTTATATTTTACCTATCTTAATTTCAAAGTGTGAATAAATGTAAAATTTAATCCGGATATTTTCAATGTAACCCAATATAATATAATGATTTAAAAACAGGAAGCCTCATCCTGGAGAATGGGAAAATAATGAAAAGAATAGAAAAATGCCTTTTTGGACAGTAAAAAGCACGAAATCGGTTTGGAGAGGAGAAATAATCTGGGAATCTCAATCAAATTGAATCAGAGGCCTTAATGGTTGAAGTTATCAACAGGGATTAAAATACTGTTTCAGTGACAAGTAAGGTACAAAAAAGCGATTTTACATTCTAAGAAAATTAAGTTTACCCCTGGTTAAAATATTTATTTAACTTATTTTTACGGATAATTATGGTTGCATCGGTGAAAACTCAGCTTGATAAAGAAAACATTATCTCATATATTACTGATAATGGACATGTTACTGGCTTAACTCACAATTTCTATAATTATCCAGCTAGGTTTTCTCCTCAATTTACCAGATCCATTATAACAGAATTTTCGAACCAAGGTGAAGTTATTCTTGATCCCTTCATGGGTGGCGGTACCACTATAATTGAAGCAATGTCTACCGGTAGAATTGCTATTGGTGTAGATATTAATGAGTTAGCTTATTTTATAACCAAGGTCAAAACCACCTTAATTACAGAAAATGAAAAAATTAACTTTATTAATCAATCGAACCATATTATATTGACTGCAAATATCAGGAAAGATTTGCAAGACATCAATTATGATCCAAACTTTGATAGTGTTGACCATTTAGATACTTTTTATACTTGGCGGTTAAAAAAATATATAGCTCGTTTAAAAGAGGCTTCAAAAAGATTAAATCCAACCAATCGAAATTTATTTAAATGTGCACTACTTAAGGTTTCTCAATGGGCTTTTGATAATTCAGATTCAACCCCTTCGTTAGGTCAATTCAGAGAAAAACTTTATATGACAATTAAGGAATTTGCTGAATCATTAGAAATATTTAAATCTTCATTGACTAGATATGATTCAAATATTCAGAATCCTATTTTGTTAAATAGGTCTATTATAGGTATTGAAAGAGAAAAGAAAATCAAAAGCATGTGGCCTCCGAAGCTAGTTATTACCTCTCCGCCATATCCAGGTGTCCATATTTTATACCATAGATGGCAAATTAAAGGTAGAAAGGAAACTTCAGCTCCCTATTGGATTGCTGATTTACAAGATGGTCATGGTGAATCATTCTATACTTTCGGAAATAGACAACAGAGCGAATTAAAGGATTACTATACAACCCAGTATAAGGCATTCAGGTCAATAAAGAAAATATTGGATCGGGATTCGTTGGTCGTACAATTAATTGCCTTCCCATTCCCAGAGTGGCAACTCCCAAAATACCTTGAAACCATGGAAATGCTTGGATTCCAAGAATTTGATCCATTTAGTAATAATCCTTCAGATCCAAATAGAATTTGGCGAGATGTACCTAATAGAAAATGGTATGCGCAAAAGAATGGACCAACAGGAAGTAGTAAAGAGGTTGTATTATTTCATAAGCTATGTTAATTCTTTAATCAGCTCTTCCTTAAGGTCCATTTCATGGAATTCTTTAATTATAGGTATTATAAAGGGACCCATTGCCCTTGAATAATCCGCAATTCTTTCTTCAATACCTTCAAATTTAGTGTCTTCGTTTTTATTTTGTTGATCATCATAAATGATTGATATCCCAATTAAAGCCATACCATATTCAAAGTAAGCTTCAAGCTCTACTTTTTCTTCTATGTTCTCTTTAATCTCATGTTGCAAGTATATATTTGACATATTAATATAGAAATTGAAGTCAATATTACTTTTACCATCATCAATTTTTGTTTTTATCACCTTTATAACAGAGAATTTATTGAATCCGTGCTGTTCCCATTCTGATTCATACACTTTATAAATTTTAGGGTAACTAATGCCTCCTGACTTCTCCCGATCTTTGCCAGGAATTCTATCAGGTGGCTTGATTCTCTCTCTTTCTTCTCCTCCAGTTATAATATTTTCATCTTTTATGTTAAGTAATAACTCATTTATAAATGGGGGATCAACAATTCGCATTGGATCAGATACCTCTAAAAGCAATCTTACTGAATCCCCTTTTAAATATGTTGAATTAAGATCTATATTTAAACAGGCTATGCCGTTATAAAGATTAATGCTGTATTTGAATTCATCTCTTGATACTTCATTAAACACTCCATCCTTTTGCTTCAGAAGTTTATATGTCCCTTTATTTGTTTTCCGATTGAAATAGTCATTATTGGCATCTGTTTCAAAAAGTATTCTGCTTTTAACATCAACGTAAGCATCTCTTATTAATACCTTACCGTAATCAAGTTTTCTGAACTTAAAATAAGTCGGATATTGTTTACCCTTATACTTGCTTTTTTTCATTTTAACTAACTCAGACCTAAATGGGTCTGATAGTCTATCACCTAGCAGGAAAATTTTAGAAAGAGCACTTGAATGCTTAAAAACAGAAGAAAGAACAGCTTCAAGTGGTTTAGAGTCATCGATTTTCTCAGATCTTAGTTTTCTTTTCCGTTCTTCTTGTAGTTCTTGAAGTCCTCTATGGGTAGCTAAATAATCTATTATTTCTTCTTCAACTTTTTTAAAAAACTCAGTACCCTTTCGTATATGAACCCTATCATTAACAAAAAACTTTTCTTGACCTCGGTAGGATAGTTCACTGCAATCTACCATAAGTAATAGAGAATTCTTTAGATATCCCAAACCTACTTTGTTCCTCGTAAAGATGCGATCCTCCATCCATCCTTGACTTTGACCGTTAAGAACAAAAATCACCCCTTTTTCACTCTCCCTATAATCCTTTGCTTTATCTTCTTTAAAAGCATATAAAGCCAATGAGAACTTTTCACCATCAATATTTTCAAAGTTATGATAGGTTGGGAATTCCGGCTCAAGCACATCATCTTTCTGATCGTGTAATCTTACACGAAGCCCATTTACCTGATGTTCAAATGATCCAGGTTTACTGCCCTCATATCTACATTCATGCAGCCTAAAAGGAAGGCCCAAGTCAGGTGCCAATAAATCTAAGGGCCTTAATAATCCACCACTACCCTGAACGCTCTGTTTATAACTAGTTTCATATTCATATAACTTAATTAGCGTACCCCATTCAGATTCAACAGAATATGGACTATTATCCTTTGCGAAAATAGGCATAACTAAACTGTCAAAGTTTAATATTTGCCCTATATTAGATTGTTCGTCAGTTCCAACTGGTGCAAGATATTTGTAAGTTGATGTAGTTTCAGAACCGACTGGATCTTCTCTTCTGACAATAGTAAATCCCCAATTTGAATCTGACTGGTCCTTCGTTCCTTCCTTTTCTAGTATTTTGGGATTTCGTTTACTTAAGACAAATTGTATGTTCTTTTTACCACAATAAACCAGTGCTGCAGTTCCACCCATATTCCACTTTCCATGAACAAACCTTATGCTTCTTTTTATTGATGATCCAAGTGAAAGAATTGTTTTTGGGACATTCATAGGAGTTTGTCCTTCTCCTTTGTCTACAATGTTTATACTAGGGTAGCCGTCCCTAGGTTTATTTCCGGTTAAATAAACAGACATGAGCTTTGCTACTTCTCTTCTCTTGTCTTTGCCCCATTCCCTAATCTGGCCAGCTAATTCATGATTAGGATCTTCTTCAAAGAAAAGAGCGACAGCTTCTCTTACATTGTTAGGTGCGTTATTACTTTTTGGATTAATACCGCTTAAGATACATTCACTCATTAAAATAGCATCTCGTGAATTTGTTATTTTCTCTATCAGTGCAGCCTCAGCCTCATCAGCTTGATTACCCGCTGAACTATAGTTATTCTCCTGGTCACCATAGTATCTCCAATATTTAGGATTGTCCCATAAATTGCGTTGTTTAAGTATATTAATCACATCTAATTCAGAATCTGACTTTATGAGATCCAAACACAACTGTTTTATTGCTTTGTTATCCATATAGATAAAGATTTTTTATAAAGTTCTATGCATTTAATTTAAAAACAGATTTCCCTGCAGGGCTTCCTTCGAACTTTCCTTTTGTTTCTCTGACTTTTCTTTCAATTTCATTAAAGATAATCTTAACATCTTTGTCAGTGTACTCGTAATTCCTTTTGTTTGAACAATTACCAAGGCTGTCTAAGTTTTGTAGTATATTATTGACCCTTTTTTCTACAATTCTTATGAAACGATCTCTTTTGTCAGGTATTTTATTGCTTGTTTCCATTTTGATGTATAATTAAGTTTAACATATCGCAAAGCTACTACATTTTAGTATTCAAGTCAAATACTATAGGATATATTTATCAACATATATCTTGTTCCTATCCTATTTTATGTAAATATGAATCAAGTTAACCAGCAATATATGGATATATATTTGCTAAATTGCTTCAATATTTATTTGTTAATATTAGATCCATAATTTTGATATATTCGCTATATATAGCACTGTATTGGTGCGTTTTGAAGCACTAGAAAATATAAATATCGAAAGATATTCAGGTACAATATTTGGAATATGTATGCCGCTTCTTGTTCTGTCTTGTGCAATCTAGTAGCATACACAATTCGAAATTCAGGATATAGGCCTCATTTGATCTTTTAATCTGTTTAGGATTCTGTCAATAAACTGAAATAACCTCTTATCTTTTCATAAGCAGGTCCATAACTAGGCAATGTGTTACTATTAAGTGGAAATTGTATCGAATGTAGGACTGGTATAATTTTATAATGGCCATCCATCTGACTATAGATGTTCCCACATATAAGTAGAAAAGTACGATTATTTTTAGGTTTGAAAAATTGAGGTTTATGCAATAATCCCTTTTCATGTGGTTCAGTTAGCTTTATAAACTCATTATTAGAAGTATAGAATCCGAGTTTTTGCAGCCAGTAATTAACCTGCAATGACATTGGGAAAATATACTTAATACTTGGATTTTCTCGTAGTATACTTTTTATGTTCTCAATTCCCTCTATTGCCTTTTCAATTGGAATGTATACCATTCTATCTTTAGGAGCATGAGGGAGAGGTTCATTACATAGATTTGTAATGTAGATACTCCTTGGTTTGATTTTGTTATTTGTAAGATATTTAATATGTTCAAAAGTAGCTTTTGCTAATCCATACTTCCTTCTTTCTGAAGTATTTGATGGCACATCTTTAAAATAATAATCAGCAAATAAGGCATAAGGCGCTATAGTATCAGAGTTTTTTAATCTAGGATCATGGCCTATTACTAATGCTTTAGCTGTTTCTATTGATTTCCAATCTTCAGTTTTCACTTATAATTTTTTTCTATATAAAATTAAACATTTTGGCACACTACCGATTAGGATTAAGAGAACCGCTGCCAGTTCTGTCTTGTGTCAAAAAGTAGTCTATACAATCAGTTTTTAGGAATAAATGCCTTTTAAAATCACTTAATGCAATAGCTGATTTATAAAAGCTAGATCTGTTTAAAATGCCAGAATTAAAATAGATTTAGTGCTGATAGAAAACGGGGAAAAAAATTTACCCAGGATTCTTAATCTAAGGAATTTGTAATACTTTTTGTACTACTAATGAAAATAACCCTGTAAATATTTGACTTACAAGGCCATTTGATTTTACTGGTCGGGGTGAGAATTCGAAATAGATTTTCATCTACCAATTGATATTCAAATTGGATTTCTTCTATGATTGGTTGACGTTCATATTTGACAATTTAGTCTGCATTAGCCGCTCTTTATCATCGATAGTCATTTTGCCTTTATAATGCTTCAAGGTTCTTGTATCGGCGTGGCATGTGAATTCTATGATTTCCTCTTCACTTAGACCAAGATGGTTAAGAAGGGTTACTATTGTTTTCCTAGCAAAGTAAGGTTTGAATATTTCATATATTTTAACCTTCCTAAAATCCTTTCCGGAGTTTACTTTTGTTTCAGGGATAGAAATTACCCGGTCGAGAGGAATTGCTTTTGCTATTATCTGCAAACATTTTCTGAATTCTTCAACCTTTAGAAATTTTGGGATACCGCTATGTCGTTTAAAAACATCATTTAGCTGCAGCATTATGGGATTTAGACTCCTTTCGTTTGTTTTCTGTCGGAGGATATGCAATCTGTTGTCTTGAATATAAAGGTGATCGGTATAAAGCTCCTGTGTCCTAAAACCACCACCAAGCACTGCTATTATGAACATGTCCCTTGCAAGGTTTAACTTTTCATCTTTGAAATCAGTATCTGCAATAAGATTGAACTCTTTGAAGGTCAATGAATGATCTCTCCTAGTATAAATCTGTTTTTTTGCCTTCCTTTTAAGGTAATCTGATGCTTGAATCAACTTGGTATTCTTGGTATATGGGATCAGATCATACTTCTGAAGGATATCAATATGGCGTTTTAGATGTTTTACCAGTTTTTGGAATGATATTTCATTATACGGGACCCGTTCTGCTTTAATAAAACGTCCCCTGTATTTAACAATTGTAAAAGGATCATAACCACGGATATGGACAAGAGGGTATCCTTTGTTAATCAGATACTTTAAGAAACTTGTGATCCAGGCATCGTTGAAATCTTTTACCGATTCTGATGGTTTTGCATTGAAACGGTAATCATTTAATTGTACGATAAGTGACCGGTAGGAGCCAGTTATTAAAGGTTCTCCATTTTTAGGATTATCTGACCAGCAGAACCCAAATAATTCAAAGATGTTCGATTTGTTATAGTTTCCGGTTTTGTACCGTTCGTTATAACTCATGGAGCTTATGCGACCGGTTTCTTTACTGCGTAGGTGATCAAAATATATGCTTTCGGCAATATTCTGTATTTCTTCTTCTGTCACATTCTCTGTTTCATCCTCTATCACAGCAAGTTTGAACTTTTCCCATACTGCAACAGGTACTGGTTCACCATAAAACTTCTCTACTTCTTCATTCCAGACTGTATTTTCAGTTTCGACAATACCACCAGTTTTTTTGGCCTTAATATTTTTGTATAAATATTTAAAGAGATTCTCTGAAGTAAGCTTGATATTACCTTCAATCATTCGTTTAACGGTATCATTGATTTTGCTTTCTGTTTTCAGAATTATTAGGTTCAACGTCTTATTGGACTTTCTGTTATCAAATTCATCGGCAGAAACCAGAATCTGCTTATTTGACTCATCAAGAACCTTTATTTCAAGAGTAATTTTATTCCGGAATCTACCCTGATCGTTGGTTCCGATGAAGACCCTTATTTTAAGCTGATGCAAACCATCTTTCTTTCGTGGAGGCGATTTTTTGAATGGATTCGTACGGACTTCCAGATTTTCGAATTTCATTGATTGCGGAATTTATACAAAGATATAAAAATCTGCCACAAAATCTGCCACAAAATCCGCCACAAGAAAATGCTAAGATGCTCATTAAATGGCAGTTAAAATTTCTGCTCGAGTCCCGTCCGCACCGCAAGGACTGCAAAACACAATGAGAAATCATTGTGTTTTTTGTTTTCCGAGCTCGATGAATGCTTGCATTCATAAGAGTGAAGGAAAATAAAAAATCAGGTTGCGATAGCTAACTGATTTTGCAGGACTTGCAAGGTAACCCGTGGAGGAGAGGGTCCGATCGACTTTAGGAGATCAATCCCGTCCGCACCGCTATGAAAAAGGTTAAAACTGGTCATTTTTAAGGCTTTTAAACAGTAAGTCCCTGGAGCTGATTCCGAGGGCTTGGTACTCAAATATCCAAACATGAGTACCTACCCATAACTCTTATGTAAATGTTTAAATTATGAGTTAGTTCCTAATAAGCACTATTATTGTTTTATTATTATTGATCTATTTATTATTATTCCATTTATATCTTTTAATTCTAACAGGTACATTCCATCCTGGTTATCGTGGAGATCAACCTGAATCTCAACGATTACAGAATCAATCTGAATCGTTTTCATAGGTGTGCCCAGTAAATTATAAATTGTCAGAATCAAATTTCTGTCATAATGGTTTTCCCATGTAACGGTTACACTTCCCTTTGTTGGATTTGGATAGATCACAATCTTTTCCTTGTTGCCATCTTTTGGATTTGGATAAATTAGCACTTTCTCCTTATCCTGATAAGGTGAATTAATATCAACCTGAATATTTTCAGATTTAGTACTATTGATGGCATAAGTACAATATAAGGAAAATTTGTTATTGGTAAAGGTAGCTGCCCCAAATGCTGCAGGCATGCCTCCCGCCCATGTAGTCGTGCTCAGTGCTCTCGCCG
>JGI11641J44799_10000058_pt1 | contig 28128 bp, 27 predicted proteins | sample WetSurSiteA1Bulk_FD_44799 | JGI IMG/M metagenome (IMG submission 44799) | reverse complement strand
CAGGACAAGATTAAGGCGCTTGATGCGGGCGCCGACGACTATTTGACAAAACCCTTTGGCGCCGGAGAACTATTGGCGCGTATCCGCGTTGCCATGCGACACAAAGTCATGCAGCAATCGGCTGCGGGAGAACCGGTATTTATTCTCTACAACCTGCGGGTAGATATGTCACAGCGTCGGGTATTTTTAAATGAGCAGGAAGTCCACCTGACGCCTATCGAATACAAACTATTGACCGTACTCATTCAAAATGCAGGTAAAGTTGTTACTCACAGTCAGCTTTTAAAAGAAGTATGGGGACCTTCTTACTCAAAAGAGACGCAATACCTAAGGGTCTATATGACGCAATTGCGCCATAAGCTTGAAGCAGACCCTGCAAGGCCCCGCTTCTTGATCAATGAGCCGGGTATTGGATATAGACTAAAGATTGATTTTGAAGAATAGTCTGAAGGAATTTCAAAAGAGCACTACACCCTAATTCAGTACAGTAGTAATCACTCAAGAGATTTAATTTCCAGCCATGAACCTTAAGAATTTCATATATATAAGAACCTCTTGACAATTTATTTTGTCGGTACTAAAGTAAAATCACAGAGCAGCCTAAATCCATTTAAGGAATGGATGCGGGGGACCCAAATATGGGGCGAATTCCCTGGTATAATCAGGGATAGGACACTTCCAAGTCCGAGTCCGGCAGCTAACCTCGTGGGCATTTGGAAGGGTAAAGGACAGAAATTCTGACCGCTGTCTGGCCAGCGTTGTTTTATTTCCCATCCTTGCCCTTATGGAGGCTAATGATGGGAGCAAACATACCGATTGAAGAAATCTCCGTTTTTATGGTCTTTGTAGAGTCCCTCTTCTCTTTAAGAGATATTTGTTTATTTAAGGTCAAAAAACCATTCATCTTGCCATAACATTCTGATGAAACTGAAACTTTCTCCACCACAGATCCTTGCACTCGGGTTCTTCTCTGTTATTCTGACAGGCGCACTGCTTCTGATGCTCCCTGTCTCGAATACGAATGGATGTTCTTTCATTGACGCATTGTTTACCTCAACCTCTGCTGTCTGTGTTACAGGTCTCATTGTCAAAGACACCCCGGTTGATTTCACGCTTTTTGGTCATATCGTAATCATGCTTCTCATACAGATAGGTGGTCTCGGATATATGACCTCTGCAACGATCATCTTTCTCATGACCGGCAAAAGTATCGGAATTACTGAGAGGATTGCCATAAAAGAAGGCCTTAATGTCGAAACGCTTGAAGGGATTATTCGTTTTATAAAAAAGGTACTACTCTTTACCGCTGTTTTTGAGCTTGCCGGCACCCTTATTTTAACCGCGCGATTTCTTAGAGAGCATCCCCTGAGCGACGCATTTCTTTACGGTCTTTTTCACGCTGTATCTGCTTTCAATAACGCTGGTTTCAGTCTCTTTTCAGATAATCTTATGCGGTATCGCGGGGATATCACCGTAAATCTTACAATTACCACACTGATTATCATAGGGGGTATTGGATTCATTGTGATGACGGATATCCACAAATTTACAAGAAAAGAAGTAACCAGGCTTACCCAGCATTCAAAAATTGTGTTGCTTGCAACAGCGATTCTTATCATAGGGGGAGCGGTATTCATATTTCTCATAGAATACACAAACCCCAGAACCTTTGGAATCCTGCCGCTGAAAGATAAGATTCTTGTCTCCTATTTCTCTTCCGTCACAGCAAGGACAGCCGGATTTAATACCATTGATTACTCTCTCCTTAAAACAGAAACTCTTTTTCTGACTATAACCCTGATGTTTATCGGCGCTTCTCCGGGGAGTACCGGTGGCGGAGTCAAGACATCCACTGTTTCGATTGTCGTTGCAAGCCTCTATTCGACGATCCGCGGTAAGAAGGATACAGTACTTTTTAAAAGAAGGGTATCTTCTGACATTGTAGCCAGGGCATTTCTTCTCATGACCCTGGCAGTGTTTTTCTGCACCTTAGTGAACCATCTTATTATTAGTTCACAGGATACACAGTATCTCCCCTCTGTTTTTGAAGTTACCTCTGCGTTCGGCACTGTAGGGCTTTCTGTTGGAGACGGAGGCGTAAGGAGCTTTGCAGCCCTCTTCACCTCTTTTGGAAAGTTCATTCTTATTTGTACAATGTTTGTCGGAAGGCTTGGTCCGCTCACCTTCGCTGTTGCCATGACACGGCAGGTCAAGGAGCGTTTCAGGTATCCGGAAGGAAAGGTGATCATAGGATGAAAAAACAGTTTGCCGTTATTGGATTGGGACGATTCGGATTCAATATTGCCAAGACGTTGACAAAAAACGGGGCAGAGGTGTTAGCGATCGATATTGATGAAGAAAGGGTGAAGAAGGTCTCCGATTTTGTATCCCACGCTGTCCAACTCAATGCAATTGATGAAAAAGCTCTCCGCGACGTCGGTCTCCAGAATGTCGATACCGCAATAGTAAGCATAGGAGAAAATATTGAGGCAAGCATCCTCGTTGTTATGATACTCAAAGAGATGGGCATAAGAAGTATCATCGCAAAAGCCGTTACAACGCTGCACGGAAAAGTTCTGGAAAATCTCGGCGTTAAAAGGATTATTTATCCTGAGCGGGATATGGCGATCCGTGTTGCGCACAGTCTTATCCATCCTAATGTTCTCGAACAGCTTGAGCTTTCCGATGAATACAGTATTGTTGAAATCCCTGCGCCTGCTCATTTGATCGGACAAACCCTGCAGGACAGTCAACTCAGAAGCAGATACGGAGTAAATCTCATCGCCATCAAAAGAAAGGTTACTACTCAAAAAGGAATTATCAAAGAGGTCTGGAATGTGAATCCTCTTCCTACAGATGTTATGAAAGAAAGCGATATCCTCGTGCTCGTCGGTTCAAATGAGGATATCGATAAAATAGGCCTTAACCAATGAAATGGTAATCCTGAGAAAGCAATCCGTAATTTTCCTTCGCCTGTTTAATGAAAGAAAAGGTTAACAAGGCGGCAATCTAAGACATGATAAACTCGACCGCAACCCTGTACTGGTCGCCGTCTTCTTCAATCCGCGAAACAACCGCGTTCTGGGTTGGCAATATCGAAACCTCTGTAAGGATAAATATTTCCTGTCCTACCCGGAGCGGATAAGAGGTGGAAAAACACATACCCGTTTTGCTTACATCCATCACTATGCCTTCGAATATTTCTCCTTTTCTGAATGGATCGAGAACATACTCAAAAGAACAGCGCAACTCGCATCTCTCATTTCCCCGCTGATCAAATGCCATCTATGGATACCTATTTCTCCTTTTTCCCGTGGCCTTTTCCAGGCGAGTCTTTTTGCTTCTTCTCACTCTTTTGTTTTGTTTCTGCCTTTTTTCCTTTGGCTTTTTTTACTTCTTTATTGATAACAACGAACTCTTTTCCTTGTGAGCGGAGTTTGATTACTTCGTCCGGTGAATATCCATAGTGCTCTGATATGAATTTGAGGTTCACAAGGTTGACGACATCCTCATCAGACAATATAATGGTTTTCCACTGTTTTTTAGGTTTCTTCTTATAGTAGCCATAAGCCTTTCCATAGGGAGGACCATGCACCTCTTTCACGGGCACATAAAGAATTTCCGGGCTAAGACCAAATCCGATCATAACATCGAGCCAGGTGCGTCCATGAAGCCTCAGATCAATAACTGCAGAAGGTTTTATGCTCCTTTTGTTTGCAATGAACAGAACGACCGGCATTTCCTCAATCGGTATTCCCCTGTCATGAACAACAACGACCTCTTGCTGCGGTACCTTATAGTAATTACTCATTTCAAAATAAAAACTCTTTACCCCTTCATCCCCGATAGACATGCCAATATCCATTTGTGTTTCAGCAAATACAACAGGACCGGACACTATAAGAAATATCGCCAGCAACAATCCTGAGAACAAATGCATCGTACACCTCCTTCTTCTCTTCCCCATAGCTTACTGCAAGACTGACATCAAATCAACTGGAGAATCCGGAAGAGCACACATGAAGAGCAGACAGAAGAGCAAACATGATTGACTTGTTGCATGAAAGCGTGTAGATTACAAGCTGAATAAATTCTGTCAATACTCTTCACGTTTGCAAAATGTTTGATATAACGTTCATTCAGGAATATTGGTGGGCAGGTGCCATAGCACTTGCTATACTCCTGGCTGCGCTTGCATTCTATGGTGCATCCCGGTCAAAGAAAAGATCCCGGGTGAAAGAGATTTCTTCAAGAGAAATGAAAGAAGAGAGAGTTCAGGGAGACCAATTGAAAAGAGAGATGGAAACCCTGCGCCAACAGGTGGGGAAATTGGAACAGGAGTTGTATGAAAAAACAGCAACTGTTTCTAAGGAATTCAGCGAACAGCTGAACGTAATCGATAAAGCAATAAAAGAGAAAATTGCAGAACAGAAAACTCAGCAACCCCATGAGGATACGAAAAAGAATGAATGGTTATTTGATACTCTTCATACACTTTTCCCACAGATCAAATCCCTTGAAAGACTGGAGCAGTTCAAGCAACTCGCTTTCACAAGAGATGAAGTGAAGACTCTTGTCTCGGACATTGTGAAGCAGACCAGGATAGTTCCTCAGCCCGTCGACTCTCAGATATGGAATACAGGAGTAAAACAGTTGGGGTTCTTCGAAAAAGGAGTTATGACGCTCCTCGCTCACAGGATATTCGACATAGAAAAGAAACTCGGAGCGGCTGTCGGAGATGATTCGGTTTATCTCATTCTCGGCAACATCCACTATGAAGAAGGCGGTTATCTCGTTGCAAGAGACTATTACGATAAATCTTTAAAGGAGAATCCTTCCAATCCCCTCGCTTTTTATAATCTGAGTGTCGTCCTGATACAGCAGGGACACTATAAAGAGGCACTGAAGGCATCTGAAAAGACTATTGAATTGGACCCGTATAATGGGAGAGCATGGTATAACAAAGGGATAGCCCTTGGCAGGCTCGACCGGTATGAAGAAGCCCTGACAGCGCTTGGAAAGGCATTGGAATTAATCCCGCATTATGCACGCATATGGCATAGCACCGGGGTTGTTCTTGCACATCTTGGCAGACATGAAGAAGCGCTCAAGGCATACGAGAATGCAACAGAACTGGATCATGATTCGCCCGATACCTGGTACAACAAAGGGGTTTCTCTTATACAACTTGGTCTCCATGAGAAGGCGCTGAAGGCTTACGAAAAAACTATAAAAATGAGACCGGATTCGGTTGATGCATGGTACAACAAGGGCATAGCCCTTGCTCGTCTTGGCCGGTACGAAGAAGCACTGAGAGCATATGAAAAGACTCTTGACCTGAACCCTGATTTCGCCGATGCGTGGTATACCAAAGCCTGTCTCTACGCGATAAAAGGCGACAAGCCAAACGCGCTGGCAGATCTGTCAAAAGCCGTCATGATCAATCCTGCATGCAGAGAAACAGCAAAAGAAGACGAGGACTTCAGAAACCTTCTGGAAGATGAGGACTTCAAAAAAATCATAAATTAGGAACCCTTTCAGGTTATTCTATTTCAATTCTGTATCCCGACATTTCTTTCAATGAAAGAATTTTCTCTTTCAGCCCGGAAGCATTGAACCTGCCGTATGCCATTGAATTGTCGTAGAGACGGAGAATACTTTTTCCCCTATCCATCTCGAACTTGCCTCCGCCGAGGATATCCCAGGAAGGATCATGAATATCAAACCTCTTTAGCTGATCGTTATAGACACCGTCAATTCCCCTGTCTCGACAGAACTTTTTAACAATATCAGCATGATATTTTGTAAACTCCTTAGATGAAAAGAGCAGATATTCCGTATTGTTATGTCGTATCTGCACAAATTTGCCGATGATTTTTTTCGGTTTCGAAGTCTGAACACTATTCTTACAATATAAATCGGCATAATTTATGAGTATGATTTTCATAGCATTAGTTTACCCATTTCTTTTCATGAAAGCCACGGGGAACCGGATACCCCTATCAGGCCGGAGCAGAATATTTTTAAACCAGAACCTATCTCAAAATTCCTTTTCATCATAGATCGACAACCCGTCGTCATTCCCGAAATTACTATTTTGAGATAGGTTCTAAAAACTATCAGCAAACGTTACCATGGAATAGAGACACTTCTGAGGACATTCATCGGCCCCTCTTTGTGGAGCAGTTCCAACTGCTTCGTATCCCTCACAAGGAGGGCCCCTGCAAACCCGAGAGAGTTTATAGAAACCGAATCGTAAAATTCCTTCGATCTGGGAACAAGGAGCATCCATTTTCGTGTTGCCAGGAAACAATAAGGAACCGACTGGAGCGTTACAGTAGTTAGATCAGGGGTGGCCATTCCAAGGTATTGAAGCATGGCGGCATACAATTCGAAAGTACGGGCTGCAGCCTTGTGGACGACATTCACCATATCCTCTTCAATCTGAACAAAGACATGCCTGAAGGGGAATGCAGGGATGGTGCCGATTATGCCGCTGAAGGTTGCTTGAGAGAAGAGTGGATCCATTGGCGTCTCAGGGCCTTCAGGTGCAAGAGGCAGAGGCACAATTTGCAGATGTTTATGCCGCTGACTTGCTCCCGCTGCTTCACCGCCGTTATAAAAACCCAGCCCGTTATACTCCGTCATACATACCCAGAGTGCCTCAAAGTCTGGGAGTGTCAACAGTGTTTCCTGGTCTTCAAACTGTCTGGTAATAATGAGCAGATGATGTGGAACAACATTATATTTATTGAGGATGGCGATATGAGTATCGGTAATATCTGCAACATGAAGGCGTTTGTCATGGGGCAAAAAGGGATTTATCGGTTTCCCGGCTGATGCAGATTCCTGCTGTTTCTGTTTCTCTTCGTCCTTGCTTCGGAGACTGGCAATACTTCGCACAAAGAACTTTATCCCTGCATCTCCGATAAACGTGTAACTGGTTGGTATGGGTAGCTGTGCACCCGTGTGAAGAGCGTGCTCTGTTGTTCTGAGGAGGGCTTTCCAGAGCGTATTTTTTTCCAGTACTATGCGGGAATTCATATTTTGTGCACTCAATCTCTTTTTGTTTTATCATACCAAATTAAGGTATTCTTTATTGAACGGTGTTTGAACAGATTCTCAAACTTTTAGGAGGAATTATGGATGCAATCAAATGCATACAATCAAGGATGAGCATCAGGAAATTTAAAGATACACCGGTACCGCGTGATGTACTTGTGAACATTATCGAAGCCGCAAAATGGAGCCCGTCCTACAAGAACAGTCAGCCGTGGGAAGTTGTAATAGTTTCGGGTGAGAAGAAGGAGTCTCTGTCGAAGATGCTTGTTGCCCTTCTTGAAAAGAATGAACCGCCCTGCCCTGATATCCCTGAGCCGATGGCATGGCCTCCTGATGAAAAGGCGAGGATTGATTCTCTCATGAAAAAGAGAAGTGAATTGACCGGAATGGATCTCAACGACCCCGAGGTCAGGAAAAAGGCCAAAATAGCGAATTTCAATTTCTACGGAGCGCCTCACGGCATATTCTTATTTCAGAATGCATCCCTTTCTCTGTGGTCGCTGTTCGATATCGGGCTTTTTGCACAGAGCCTCATGCTTGCAGCCTCTGCGTATGATATAGGGACCGTGCCTCAGGCGTTCCTTACCGACTATGCTCAGCAGATCAAGCAATTTCTCGGCATCCCTGAAACCCATCGTCTTGTTCTCGGGATTTCCACAGGGTATCCGGAATGGGAATCACGGGCAAATAAATTCAGGACTGACCGGATACTCTGGAAAGAGTTCACAAGGATCATCGAGTAAAGATAGAGAAAGGGGTAAATCTAGAACTGTGGAGAAGAAGTGTATTGAAGGAAAGTCGATCTTGTGCCTTTTATGTTCATGCACTTTGCATTGAAGGTACTCGTTCGCCGGAATTAAAAAAGTTCAAAACGAATAAATCTTTACTTCCACAGAAAAAAGGATTTTATCACCTTCAGAAATATGCCGGTTTCGTGTAATCAACAAAATGCATGTAATGCTTTATCCATCCTGCGCATGAAATTTTCTAGTAGAAAAGGATTAAAAGCACGTTCGGCATCTTTCTCCATTATTGAAAGTATTTCTCTTATTTCTAAGCCTTTTCGATATGGTCTTGTACTCCTTAATGCATCAAAGCAGTCTGATATTGCCGCTACTTGACTGCAAATATGTTGTTTTTCCTGCGACACCTGCTGCTCTGGATACCCCTGTCCGTCGTATTTTAAATGATGTTCAAATGCTACTACAGGAACAAGAGGGGGAAGTCCTTTCAGAGAGGAAAGAAATCGTGCTCCAAGGAGGGGATGGAGTTTGATCACAGCCCACTCTTTCTCTTCAAGAGAACCCTTTTTCCCAAGTGTTTCCCCCGAAATGAATAACTTCCCCACGTCATGAAGAAGTCCTGCCGTACCGATGTCACGCAAAAAAAGCCCATCTTTGATCCCTAAAGTTCTCATCTGGAATATCGATAACACTGATACGTTTGTTGCATGAATGTAGGAATATTCTTCACGTGATTTTGCATGGCTCAATAGTCTCAGGACATTAACTTTCTTTTTGAACGCAGATACAAAATTTCCTATAACATGATTCAGTGTGGGGATATTTATTTGTTGAGCAGATGAAATATTTTTATATATTTCTTTTACAATCTCTATCTGTTCGGAGAGAAACTCCGGGATATCACCACTGTCGAAATCTTCTTCGGTCTTCGCTTCTTCGAGTTGAATATCAAGCACACCAGTTTTGACATGAGAAAATACAGGCATTTTTTTATCTGTTTCCAATATTTCAGGAATAAATTGCTTCAGCTCTTCAAAGGTCACACCTGGTAAAATTTCGATGTATGAAAGGCCTTTTCTTTTTAATCGTTTCTTAAGATTGTCAACCTGAAGTCCAATGTCTTTAAAAGACGACTTGTTAATGATAAGGTCATCCTCAATAAACATTATCTCAAGCTTGTCCGATTCCTTCAGAAGCTTTTCGAGTATCTTGAAAGACTTTACGGAAAATTCATCGACAGAGACATGATCCTTTGAATAAAGCGAACAATTCGAAATGGTAGCCATGAGTGCAGAGATAAAGTTTTTAACATTCTCCATCTATTGTTCCTTCATCTTAGTTAACCGGAACGATTCATTCTTTATATATTCGTTCCTGGATTTGAGGCCTTTCTGGATAATATCTTCAATATCTTTACGGGGATAATTCTTCAGTGATTTGTATATCTCGACTTTCAGGGGTTCCTTTTCACCTGTAAGGAAAAAGAACTTTTTCCTAAAAAGTATCTCCCTGAGAGCATCAAGAGAACGCACATCGCCTATATAGCCAATGGTCTGGATGATCGCGATCTTCTGTGACAACACAGATTTACTCTTTCCCTTTTTCTTCAACAGCAGAACAAGTTCAGGAACTGCTTCTTCCACCCTGTAAGCGCCTGAGAGAGTTATCGCCTGTGCGATTTCGTCCTCAGTCCCTGAGCGGAGATATCCAATGAGTTTCTCAACCACAAAATTGTCTTTTAGACTCAGAAGGAATTTGATCGCTTCGAAACTCACTTTAGAGTTTTCATGCTCACAGTATGGTCTCACATGCGGTATTAAGTCCTTATTCTTACTTCCATGTAATAAGTACAGCATGTTTCTTTTCACAAACCATCGCGAATCCTTGAGGAGCCGCAATGTTTCAGGAATAATTAAATCACCAAATTGTCTGATAAGACTCATAAGGAGACTTCTGAAACTCTTTGTCTCCTCATTGATAAGCGCGTCCAGAAGAAATGGAATAATCGTCTCACCATAATTTTCGCAGAGCAGCCATGCTTGATCTCTGGTCTGCCTGCCTATAATTTTAAGGGAATCTATAAAGGCTGTACAAAACTCTGATGTAGAATAATGCTTGAGTGCCTCTGCTGTTATTTCGGCAAATTTGCCCTTTTCTATATTCAACTGCAAGAGCTTTTTTATTCGCAGGACTTGTTCATATTGTCCTGTCACTATAAACTGTGTTGCCTGTTCTTTCAGATTTTCTATGTACTGAACATATTCCGTTTGTGATACCAGATCCGATGCCATAATTTCGAGAATTACATGATTTAAGGTTTTTTGGATAAAATCATCATCAATTTCTCTTTTTAAATCAGGCAGGCTTATCGATGTCCTTTCCAACGTTTCAAAGTCCAGTAAGCGCTTGATTTCCTTCTGATATTCATCGCTCGCGGAGGTTTCGAAGGAATCTGAGAGAACATTTTTCGCATCACTCTCTAAAGGGATATATTCAGTTACTATATGAGAGGGAAGAAAAATATCGTCTACAAGCACATCATCGCCAATAATGCGCTGTTCAACCGTATGTAACTCGAAATTCAATACTACATCAAGAAGATTTCTCAGGTTTTCCGGTATGTCAATTTTTTTCGACTGAATTGCATCAAATAATTCCATAATTAATTCTGCAGATAGATTCTGGAATACCTTTGATATTATAAGGATATCTTTTGAAAGTATTTCAATCACCGCACAAAGAAATTGCTCCTGAAGATTTGATGGTAATGCCTTGATAAAAGCAAGAAGTTTCTTTATTTCTTTATTTGACAATGCCTTCTGGAAATATTTTTTGACATACAGGGAAACAATCTTTTGAGAAGATGTTCGATCAATGCCACTGTTCTCCAATCCACCCAACAGGTGGGCAAAGGTGTCAAGGGAAACTTCCCCTATTTCTTCAGAAAGCTCCTCAATGCTCAATGTCCCATTAATAATACCAGCAATATAGGTCGCCCAAAGATCTTCCTGGGGGATTTCTATTGCAGTTTTTCCCTCCTCAAAAGAAAATGCTTCATAATCTAAAAATCCCACATTGATATGGGACAAATGATAAGTATTGAAAATATCGATAATATTTTGGCTCGATAAATCTTTTCTTTGGACTGATATGAAGTGGCAAAAATTATATAGTTCGTCTAATGTGAGACCGGGAGAAAATTGGATATACGCAATGCCCATTCTCCTGAGTTGTTGAGCCATCTGCCTATAAAGATGATTGTTCTTATCCAGTATATGCTCATCAATAATAAAAGCATCCCTCCCGATAGCAAGAGTAATTTCCTTTCTTCGGTGAAATATCTCTTGTAACGCGGAATAGACTCGTTGCAATGCATTTATTACTACAGGATGATCTCTGGGGTATGACCCGACAATTCGGCTGGAGACTTTCATCTCAGCAATCAAGTTCCCCATTAATTCTGCATCATGAGGAAGAGGTTTAGTTGTTTCAGTCATCTGTATTGCCGTTTCCAAGTTGTTTATAATGGATTATCTCTTTTTGTTCCCTGCTGTTCCTACAACTTTTGTATTATCCCTTTCTTCTTCATGCGTTCGAGCCAATATTCAACAATATTGAACCGCTCAATATCTATATGTTATGTGATAGTAGTTCCTCGGCAGTATTCCGAACAGCCTCAGAAACATTTCTATTTCGCGCAAGTTTTTTAAGGTCTGTTTTCCTTAATTTTCTTGCCAGGGCACTCGCAGTGGAAGGTGGAGCCTTAGGATTATTCACAAGTGCAGACACGATTCCATAATGGTTCATCCATGTTTTATTCTGAATTATTTTTTGAATTGCTTCTTCCGGTATTGTATGCGAACTTGCAAATTTTTCAATTTCCCCGACAGTGATCGTTGGGTTTTCTAATACGGAGAGCACTACTTCTTTATTTGTATCTTTGAGAAGATTAGCTCGTTCTCTTTTTCCACAATACAATGCTGATTTGTGTTTTTCCCCTGCACTCTTTTTTCTTTTGTCCGGAGAAGATTTATCCCCCTGATACATTGTTTCTCGATGAGGTTTAGTTGCTTCAACAAACTCTGATAGGATGAAATCTGATAAATTAATAGGATCCTCGTAGTGATTTGCTGCACCAATGATCGTAAGGCCATTCAAAAATTGCATAACCTCATCTGATATAGTACCTTGAATATTTGTGAATTGCATGCCTACAGTATATATAGGGATAAGTTCTTTATGGAATAATGGTATCCGTTCAGTACGGAAACAAATCGTTTTATATTCATTCAAAGCAATCCATTTGATAGTGCCCTGAAGAGCAAGAATAGAATCTTTATTTTTTAATTGAATCGCATATTTGTTATCATGATCTAGTCTTTCATCTGTTTTAAATGCAATGCCTCCTGAACTTATATCTACAACTTTTGCCTCGCCAGATGATCCTATCATGACTGCGATTTCTTTTTCATTTACTATGTATCGTGGGCTTCGTCTCTTTTCCCCTTGGGTTTCCTGTAACCCTTTCTTCTCTTCTTGTATCGACGATAATGTGGTCTCTGAGCTAACATCAGCCGTGATTCCTTCACGGTTCATCTGCATTTCACCAAGGATAGATTTCACAAACTGNATGTAATNGCTATCTTTTTNAGTGATTTCAATTCCCATCCCNTTCAGCATGAANGGAGAAGCATCTATTGTTCTGCGCACAATCCCTCTTAGAGAAGAAATTGAATTATCAGGGAGCACTATNTGAATCGTAAGGGAGGAGTTAACAGGGAAACATCGCTTTGATCTCAGAAAAATACCAGCTAAAGAAAGGTCTCCTGTTATTGCAAAGAGACTAGTATCATCAACAATAATTTGTGATACAAGGCTCTTACTTACTCTGAAATGCTCTCTCTTCTCCATGGGTACCTCTTGTCAAACGTGATGAAGTCAAAATTATAGCCGGCATGATTATATATGCAAGCTCCTTCCAATGGAAAAATAACTCCTCTTTCCTGAAAGCACATTTTCCTCAGTCCAAAAAGCACACTTTCCTGACTGCTGCCATAATTACAAAAATCTGCATATTGTTACTCTTCATGTCAGCGGGAAAAAGGAAGAAACCAATCCGATACGGAGCAAAAGCTATGGTAGTGCCAATCAAGACTTCACCATCCATAAAAGTGACTTCGATCTTGCGACCGACCGGCTGATTATTTTGCAAAAAAGATTTACGTTCGTTATATGATCGGTCCCCGGTAAACTCTTTTACAAAAAAAATAGCTTTCAGATCGAGCACTTCTACTACTTCTCCTCCATCGTGAACATCCTTCGAAGAAAATACATGAAAAGTTCTTTTATCCGGGTAAAAGTCTCGTGTATAGCCCTTGAGGAGTCTGCCATCTGCGTACCGTGCTACAACCTTTGAAAACTTATGCCATCGGGTATTTATATCATTTTTTTCTGTATCATTAATAATCGTGTCTGTACTCATTCTCAACTCCCCCTTTAAAGAATATTATTATTATTTTTTAAAAAGCACCCGGGAAATTATCTGATAAGGTAATCATTGTTCTTACCCTGCCTTTCATTTATCGGTGTTTGTTTACCACTAAGTTATTTCGTTGTTTCAAGCAATGCACTATCTTTAATCCTCAGAGCGAACTGATAATTTCTTCAAGATATTTTTTTTCATTACTCTTGAACTCTAATGCATCAATACTCAAGGAAATATATTCATTGCCTTCATTCGTAGTCACATCCTGTTTTTTGCATTCCATAAGCTTAATCTCTTTTTCGAATATTTCGGGTATGTGTGTAAAACTCATACCGGCTCTATATATTGGAATGGTGTTCCCTTTTACATCACTTTCCCATTTTTTCAATACTGCCCAAACTATTCTTCCTCTCATCAAAAGCGCATTTCCGTTCCATTCAATTTCCACACTATATTCTCTATCTATATTCAATCTCCTATCTACTTCAAATGCCATACCGCTCCTGCTTATATCGAGAATATCCATAAAGTTGGCAAAGGCCATCTTCGCACGAATATTCTTATCAGTTATTTTGATTCTCTCATGATTCCTTTGCTCCATACTTATTGTTCTCTTGATTTTCTTTCTATCATATTAAATTCATTGAATGAATATATAGTTATCGCTTCTTAGTAACTTGCCACGATTATAAGTTTTATCCGTGTTTTTTGTTTTTTTATCAAGACTTTTCATACTAATTTCAATTATTGCTTTATAAGATTGCATTGTCAATCCTACACAAGTAGGGGATGTGTATTTCTGTAAAATACGGTGCTTTCAATTCTGTCTGCACTATAGCATTGTCAGAATAATAACCTTTGCCCTATTAGACTGAGGATTTTCAAATCTCTTCTTTGAGCAGAGATTTTGTATCCCTACTCGGGTAGGATTGAATAATTGACTCCACAGAGTAATAATAAAAGTAAAAGATAATAAAATATTTCCTGAGATTAACAATGCTTGAACATTATGTCATCATAGGGTTGTCAATAATAGTGATTATCGGGGTGCCTCTTTTTTTTATTGCTCGATCTTCTCAATGGTTTGGAAACCAACGGACAAGACTCAACGGTCAAGATAATCCGTATCTGAGGGAAATAATTGACAGGGACCGTCAAAATAAAATGCTTAATGTAAAAATAAATAAATTAGTCGAGCTGAATAGCCGATATTTGACTTTTATGTTTAAAATCCCTTCCCTTATCCAGCGTTTGAATACAACATTGAAATTACAAGAGATCGTGATGTCTATTATCGAATTAGTAAACAATATTGTGCTCACTAAAACAGTTGAAATCTATCTTTTTGATGCATTGAATAATAAGCTAACCCGTCTTGACGCATCGCAGGAGGACCAGGTTTCCTATGCCCTGGGAGAAGATCTCATAGGCGTTGCTGCAGAGCACCGATTTATCATGATGAGAGAGCATTTCAATAGAATTTATACTCAAAAACAGGGCAATGGAAATGCAAAGTCTCAGTTCTGGATGGCAGTCCCGATTATCTTTAAAGACAGACTCCTTGGNGTTATTGGCATTGGAGAAATAGAAAGTCCCATGGGAAATGANGGAGACTTATTGAAGATGATTGCAGATATTGCAGGGGTGGCGCTCTTTAACCAAATAATTCTCAATGATGCACAACATAAAGCAAATACAGATTCATTAACAGGATTGAACAACCGCAATTATTTTTTCCAAATGGTACAGCATTATGTAGAGAAATCACTTCGAGAGGGCACGGTGATATCTGTCTTTCTCTTTGATATAGATAATTTTAAGCATTACAATGACACAAATGGTCATAATGCAGGTGACAAACTCCTTGTTGAACTTAGCCAACTTATACGCAGTGCAAGCAGAAAAACTTCTATTGTAGCTCGATACGGTGGAGAAGAGTTTATCGTTATGCTGCCTGAAATATCAAAAGACGAGGCCTTTATTTACGCAGAACGGCTTAGAGAGAAAATAGCACAACATCCTTTTGAATATGGTGAAAAACAACCTCTTGGGTTTGTATCAATTAGTGGAGGAGTTGCAACTTTTCCGGAAGATGGGGACACAATCAACAAAATAATTCAGCATGCTGATATGTCACTTTATCAGGCGAAATCTGAAGGGAGGAATCGTGTCCTGGTTCATAAGGCTCAGCTGCCTGAGGGTAAAATTCTATGATCCGGCTGCTGTTTTATTCTGAATATATCTGATGAGAATGATTATGAATGACAATCTTGAAAAAATACCGCTTGATGCTAAACTTTTAAGTTATGTCATAATTGAGCTTAATATTTCACGCCGTAATGTAGCAATCTATCCAAGAGAGCACCCTTTAGTAGAGAGATCATTAAACAATGCATTCAAATTCTTACATCAACTCTTTGAGCTCAGGCCTGAGATTACACTCGCCATTGCAAAAGATACAATTATCATAGATGAATATCATCTCGACAAAAAGAATCCTGTCTACAGGGATTTTGCTCTTACACTCAGCAGAATGAATATTGCGTATGTAACATTTAAAACCGGCATCACAAAAGATGAACTATACAGGTTTCATACCTTGCTCACAGAAAAGACAGAGGATCTTTCGGTCATTAATTTAAAGGAGGTATGTAAAAAATACAATTTAATTCACATTGATATCGGGGCTGTGGACTATCGTAAATTTGCGACAGGGGATCATAAACCTGAGGATCAAGCTAACAAAGTGTCACTCTGGGAACGATATGTATACGGGTTGATCGAGGGCAAGCTGCAGAGTGAGAGAGTATATGATGAACTCAGAGATATACCTCCGGAAATACTTGCAAAAATATTAAACAAGGCTTCAGAACGGGATCTCAAAGAGGAATCATATGACAAGGTAATTGCGACTTATATGAGAGGTTCTCCTGAAAATATATTTTCAGGTCAGGATCTGCAAAGATTGTTGGAATTCATAAATCATCTTAGCCCTGATCTTAAAAAGCAGTTTCTCTCTTCCGCGGTGAAATCCTTCTCGCAAGATACCGCTACAACCTTTAAAGCATTGAGCGAAATACCCGTTGAAGAACTTGAGAGATTTCTTAATGTCGTGAATGAACAGAGAATTACCTTGCCACAATCTCTTATGGATCTTATTGACAAATTGTCATATAGCGTTCAGGATTCTCCGGATACTATTTACATAGAGGAAGACGAATTTGAGGATGAAGAATTCCTTCCTTCGAATCTTTCAGAAATTTTCAGCAAAGACACTCACGAAAAAGTTACTGAAGCATTAATAACCACTAATGATCTTCAGGAGATTCAGAATCTTTTGCATTTTGATGCTACCGGCTTAAATGCGTCACATATCATGGAATTTGAGAATGAGTTCAATGAAGATCTTATACAAAAGAGATTTAATCAGATCATCCTTGAGATGATGTATTCCGAAACGGTCTCGGAAGAAGAATATCAATCATTTGTGAATATTACTAAAGAACAGTCTGAGCAGTTATTGTGGATAGGACAATTTGGACAGTTTCTCGAGATACTTAAAGTNATTGAATTAAATAAAGCCCTGTTCCGATTTGCTGTCATAAATTCTGAGGCACTTCAGTATTACCATTCTCCTGAATTTATCATTACTTTAATTGATTCTTTCAGGATTTTAGGAAGACAAAATAGAAAAGAAGTAGCGTTAATTTGCGAGTATTATGATAAGAAAATCATACCGTATTTAATGGATGCGCTCGCAGAAGAGGATTCACTCATTATCAGGCGATTCATGATGGAACTGATCAAAATATTTGGCGAGAAAGCTATCCCTGAAGCAGTGAAGAGACTCTCTGATGACAGGTGGTTTGTTAAAAGAAACATGCTCTATATACTCAGTGAAACAGATAGTAAGGAAATGATTGACTACATAAAACCTTTTTGCAGGCATGAAAATCTCAAAGTAAGTATCCCCGCGATTAAATGTCTGTTGAATGCTGGAGATATGTATGCCAAAGACATAATTAAAGAGTTTTTAGACTCACANTCAGAAGACTTGTTTAANCAGGCTGTTGTTCTCTCGGGTTCTTTCAAAATAAAGGAAGTCGTCGGAGATTTAATCCGACTGCTCAACAAACAAGTGATGACCGGAGATGATATCTTGAGCAAGCTTCCGATTATTCGGGCTCTCGGAGATATAGGTGATCCCCAAGCACTGAATGCCTTCCGAAGTCTAATTTCAAGCAAAAGCATCTTGTTTGGGAGAAAGATAGAACAGTTGAAGGAAGAGATATATAAGACACTCAAAAACTTTCCATTTGAATCAGTTAAAGATTTGGTAGAAGCCGGATTACAATCGAAGAACGAATTAATCAGAGAAGAATCGTTACGGTTACATAAGAGAAAAGCAGGATAAATGGAGCATTTAAAGGGATTCATATCTGTATTCATGTCTGCCGTATCAAACTGCATGCTTTACTCGAAACATCATGCATGTATAAATGAATTAACCGAGAAAGCCTTTGCTTTGCTGAAAGAATTTTTTAAGGGGAAAGATCACTTAGAAATGATGATAATTGAAAACGATCTCATCATTAACAAAAATCCTGTGAGAAAAATTGGACTTCAGGGGAAAAACTTAATAAAAAGACTCAAGAGAAAAGGGATATCTCATATTGATTTTTCTCAAGGTATTACTTTTCAAGAATTGAAAAAACTTGTTGCTGATATTTCAANCCTAGAAAATGAGATAAAGTCTACTCCTCATATAAAGATAGGATCTGTTGACGTTCATATCGCTGGGTTCGCAATTGATAGAGATTCAAGTGCTGAAAAGAGCTTGTCCCATTTTACCTCCGAGCAGATTAAAAAACTTCAGGAGGAATTTAATAGTATTTCACCTTTCAAGAAGCTTCATATTGCAGGATTCGAAGAAATAGTAGTGCAGTTCGTTCTCATGCTGAAGAAAGAGATGAATATCCTTAAGCTCTTGAGGCCTGTCCAAACTAAGAATCTATTAGATTATAACCATGCAACAAATGTTTCGGTGCTTACCCTGTTTCAAGCTCAAACACTCGGTATTAAAGAGGAATTTCACCATGATATAGGACTTGCTGCTCTTCTTCATGATGTAGGAAAAGTATTTGTCCCCAAAGAAATGCTTAAAAACGATTTTCCCCTTGGAGGAACAGAAAGCGCAGCAATGAAACTCCATCCTTTTTACGGAGCGCAATATCTTGCAAAATTAGACGACCTTACCCCCCTTGCACCTATAGTAGCATTTGAACACCATCTCAGATACGATGGTCGAGGCTATCCACAACTGAAAACGAATACCATAAAACAGCATATTTGCAGTCAGATGACTGCAATTGCAAATGCCTTTGATCATTTAAGGAGTACAACAACTTCCAGGAGTGCTTTAGAAATAAAGGATGCGCTCATTAGCATGAAAAGAAAAGATGAAGGGTTGTTTAATCCTTTCTTGGTTGACAATTTCATTCGCTCCATACATTTAGCGCTCTCATAATGATCGTCATGCAAGAACCATATTTATTATGAAAAATCATATTCCCGAAATGGCTTCAGAAGGTAATGAGAACTACAGGATAAGAACTGCAAGCTTAAGTCTCATGTCAGATATGATGCTTCAAATCAATAAAAATGGTGATATTCTGGAATTCAAGGGCCAGAGGGAAAACGACTTGTTCATATCTTCTGGCACAATTATAGGGAAAACCATACATGACATAATGCCCCCTGATGTAGCGCAATCTGTCATGCATTTCGTAGAAAAAGCTTTGCAAACCGTTAATCAGCAAATCTTTGATAATCAGCTTTTGATTAACACCAATAAGAACCATTATGAAGCCAAGTTTATCGTCACCGGAGATGACAAAGTACTCGTTATTATACAGGATATTACAAGGGATAGAAATACGGAAGAACACATACAGTATCTTTCATATCATGATTCTTTGACAAAGTTACCGAATAGATACCTGTTAAAANATCGCTTAGAGCATGCGTTAGCAAATGCTGAACGCAAAAACCGTTTACTGGCAATCATATTACTTGATCTGGATAACTTCAAAAATATCAATGACACGATTGGACACACCTCAGGAGACCTGTTATTGCAGGAATTTGCTGATAGACTATCAAAGTGTGTTCGGCAGACAGACAGTATCTCCCGAGTTCCTGTAGGGGTATCGGATTCTGTTGTTGCTCGTTTTGGCGGAGATGAATTTACCATACTACTTTTCGAAATTGATAATATTCAAGATCCGGCCAAAGTCTGCAACCGTGTACTCGGAATGTTATCAGAACCTTTCATCTTGGGACTCCATGAAATCTTTGTCACAGTAAGTATAGGCATAGCCGTATATCCTTTTGATGGCAAGGATATGGAATCTCTTATCAAGCATGCCGATGTAGCGATGTATCAGGCAAAGAATCATGGAAGAAATAACTATCAATATTATTCTGAATCGCTCAATTTATTCTCATTAGAACGGCTTACCACGGAGAACAAATTACGGAAAGCAATAGATCGCAATGAATTTATGTTGTTTTACCAACCACAAATTGATATATTGACCGGCGAATTGATTGGCGTGGAAGCTTTAATCCGCTGGTTGCAACCAGATCTGATCCTCACCAAACCGGGCGAATTTATTCCCCTTGCTGAAGAAGCAGGGCTTATAGTTCCGATCGGTGAGTGGGTACTTCACGCTGCCTGTTTACAGAACATGATTTGGCAAAAGGCCGGCTTTAAACCAATGTGTATGACAGTGAACGTATCAAGCATACAGTTCAGGCAAAGCAACTTCGTGGAAAGAATATCCCAGATATTAAAAGAGACTGGGTTAAGTCCTGCTTATCTCCAATTGGAACTTACAGAGGGAACGATAATGAAACACTCTGAAGATATCATTAAAAAGTTAGATATGATGAATAACATGGGAATTAAAGTGTCTATTGATGATTTTGGAACAGGATATTCCTCGATGAATTATTTAAAACGTTTACCGCTATCAACTTTAAAAATTGACCGGTCTTTTATCCAGGATATTGCGAGTAATCCTGATGATCAATCTATTGCTAAGGCAATTATCGACCTGGCAAGAAATTTTAGATTAAATGTTATCGCTGAAGGCGTGGAAACAAGAAAACAATTGCATTTATTGAGAGAATATGGATGTAACGGAATGCAAGGTTATTTGATTTGTCCGCCAATAAACGCGATATCTTTAGCACAATTTGTCAAGGAAGAGCTGTGGATTAAATCTTTGAAAAGCTATGGAATTAATATATAGGGGCGGAGAAGGAAAGAATAAGGAAAATATTGGAGAAACACTGGGCCGGAAAACTCGGGTACCTGTATGTATTTTTTGCAGCCTTCTTCTGGGCTACTTCAGGCACTGTCTCCAAGTTTCTTTTCCATACAGGCATATCCCCCTTCCAGCTTGTACAATTAAGAACAACAATCGCGGCTTTTTTTCTTTTCATGTGGTTGGCAATAAGCAAAAGGATGCTGCTGAGGATGGAAAAAAGAGACGTTGTTTATTTCCTCTTTCTCGGCAGTATTCTCGCAGTATCTCAGTTCACTTATCTCTATACCATCAGTAAGATTCAGGTGGCTGTTGCAATCCTTTTGCAGTATATGGCTCCCGTGTTCGTAGTGATCTATTCCGTAGTATTCTCCCGCAATAAAATTGCGTTTGTTACTCTACTCGCACTGGCAGGGGCAATGACAGGCTGTTATATCATGGTAGGAGCATACAGTATGGATATCCTCACGATGAACAGGATTGGAATAATTTCAGGGCTTGCTTCAGCTATTACCTTTGCAGCATACACAGTAAGAAGTGAAGTCGGAATGGACAGGTATGCTCCATGGACAGTTGTCTTTTATGCACTTCTCTTTGCTGCCGTCGCCTGGAATATATTCCACCCACCTCTTTCTGCCTTTGTTCAACCCCACAGCCTTCTTGATTGGGTGTTCATTCTGTTCATTGGGATCTTCGGCACTATCCTGCCCTTCGGGTTCTACAATAAAGGCATCAGGCTCATTCAATCAACCCGTGCAAGCATTACCGCTACCATGGAACCTGTCCTTGCCGGGGTAATAGCCTATTTTTTTCTGAACGAGTCACTGGAAGCCCTTCAGCTCGTAGGAATCGTCCTCGTAATAGGATCAATTCTTCTGCTGCAGATACGACAAGACCCTTCTTCTGCTGAAAAATACCTCTGACGCACAGCCTTTCTGGAAGCAACAACCAATTATCATGTTGACTATCATATAAACTTTATTTTATATTTATATTGTAAGTGCTATTTATATTAGGCTTTTTAATTTTATCGTATACATATGTATCGATTTAACAGAATAATGCTTCAAATTATTCTTACCAATAATCGCCCAGGGAGGTTCTGTCATGGAAATTAAAGTATTAGGACCCGGTTGTACGAATTGTCAAAAGATGGAAGAGATAGTAAAAGCCGCAGTCAGGGAACTCGGCATCGACGCTCAAATCGAAAAAATCACAGACATGTTTGAGATCATGAAGCATACCATGTCGACACCGGGTCTTATGGTGAACGGGAAGATGAAGCATAAAGGGAAACCATTGCCGACCATAGAAAAGATAAAGGATTTGTTAAAGGAAGAGATGTAAGATGCAGGATATTGTAAACATCTATAAGGCACTTTCCGATGAAACGAGGCTGAGAATTATAAAACTATTGGCACATGGTGAACTTTGTGTATGCGATATTGTCGCATCGCTTGATATTATTCAGCCGAAGATATCATTTCATCTCGGGGTACTGAAGGAGGCAGGACTTGTGAAGGACAGAAGAGTGGGCAAGTGGATCCACTATAGGCTTGATGATTCAGAGATATTCAGAAGGTTTCTTCTCCTCTCAACCATCGAAAAAGCTGAAGGGGATTTGATTCATTCGGATAAAATGAGGCTTGAAGAATTTCTCAAATCTAAAGAAGAGAAAATCGTTCCCATGAAATTCAGGAACAGTTGCTGCAGAAGGTAGCGCGGTGAAAGTCATGTTTTTATGCACCGGGAATTCCTGCCGCTCCCAGATGGCAGAGGGCTTTGCAAAAGAATTGGGCAAGGAGTTGATTGAAGCACATAGCGCAGGTCTCAGTCCTCAGGGAGTTAATCTCCACGCTGTTGCCGTGATGAAAGAAATCGGCATAGATATTTCTAAACAGACATCGAAATCCATTGACGAAGAACTGCTCAAGAAGATGGATATTGTTATCACACTCTGTGACAATGCAGCAGAAGCCTGCCCATGGACACCGCCCAATATAAAGCGGTTGCACTGGTCGTTGAAAGACCCTGCAAAGGCGACCGGTACAAAAGAGGAAGTAATGAACGAATTCAGAAAGGCGAGAGATGAAATAGAAAGAAAAGTGAAAGATTTTACCTATGAGATAAATCATGTCTGACGGAAAGTAATATCAACTTTATATGGAGGGATAGATATGAAAAAGAAAGTGAATATGCTATTGGTAACAATGATATTCTTTTTTGTAGGCAGTGCATTTGCTTTGAATGAGGGAGATTTTACTACAATCCAGAAAGCAGCTGATCAATTTTTATCTATCGAGCCTGAAAACGGATATCATCTCTTGGCAGAGGATGTATTTAAGAGGATATCTTCCGGCAAAAAAGATTTTATCATTGTAGATGTCAGGATGCCGAAAGAGAAAAAATATGACCAGGGGCATTTGCCCGGAGCTATATATATCGGCTTCAAAGAAATAGCAAAATCTGAAAATCTTATGAAACTCCAAAAGGATAAAGATATTATTGTCCACTGTGACACCGGTCATGACCAGAATAAGGTTCTCACTGTATTACGGATGCTCGGGTATAATGCCTATGATCTGAAATGGGGGTATATGTCATGGAAGACAGCTGTTCCAACTGGTAAAACGCTCCAGGCAATTGAAGGGGCTATAATCAATAATTATCCTGTAGAGAAATAACTTCCAGGTATTTACTCAAAGGCAACTATTATATGGATATACTGACTTTTGCGGGTATTTTACTTCACGGTGGATTAAGCAATCTCTCATCCTACCTGGCTGCACACGTACTCTTATGTCTTGTCCCTGCCTTTTTCATTGCAGGCGGGATGACTTCCCTGATTCCAAATGAGACAGTAACTCATTTCCTGGGACGGAACACACCCAAATACATTTCCTATCCTGCAGCAGCTTTAGCAGGATCTGTCCTTGCAGTATGTTCCTGTACTATCGTACCGCTATTCGCAGGGATTTATACTATGGGTGCCGGGATCGGACCAGCCATCACCTTTTTATTTTTTGCACCTGCTGCAAATATACTCGCACTGGTATACACCGGTGGTATAATCGGACCAGACTTAGCTTTTGCCAGGTTCTTTCTCTCGCTTGCCTTTGGTGTCGGCATCGGGATGATTATGGCATTGATTTTCAGGCGTGAAGATATTGTTCGCGATCAGGAAGCCGGTTTACTTTTTACTGAGCAGCGAAAAATGCACCGCGCTGCGTTGTTCTTTCTGCTGGTTCTCGTAGTTCTACTGCTCTCCGGAACGCTAAAGCTGGGATTTCTCACTGATTCTTACGGAAAATTGACTCTTCCTATTCCAGGGGTGGACAGTTTTCAAAACTGGTTGTTTCAGCTAATGCCTTTTGACGCCGGTAAGGGTGAAGAAGGTGTAACAGCACAAGGCGCTATCCTGATCATTTTACTAAGCTTTATTGGGCTTAGCGCATGGAAAGGGTTACAGAATATAATCGAAGGCTTTAACGGCTGGACATGGATTTCATTACTATTGGTCATGCTCACTATGCTCATAGCGTCAGTAGGCATGCACCCACATCCCGGGGGTCTGGATATTCTATTTACCGGCAAATTCTTTGGTGTGGTATTAAGCATCACTGTTATTATATTTTTTGCACGCTATAGGCTGGAAAAAGAAGAGGTTCGGAATTGGTTGTGGGAATCATGGCGTTTTATCAAGCAGATTTTTCCATTACTCATAATAGGCGTTTTCATTGTAGGGATAATGCGTCAGATTATCCGGCCAGAATGGATTGAGTCATTAGCAGGTAAGAATACCATCTTTGGCAATCTGGCAGGTGTTGTTTTCGGTGTGTTTATGTATTTCCCCACACTGGTCGAAGTTCCTATCGCTAAAATGTTCCTGACGCTCGGGATGCATCGCGGCCCACTTCTGGCATATCTAATGGCCGATCCTGAATTAAGCCTTCAAAGCATACTGATTATTTCGACCATTATCGGTAGACTCAAAGCCTGGACGTATGTCGGCTGGGTCGCACTTTTCAGCTTGCTTGCAGGCCTGATCTACGGGTCGTGGGTTGACGGCGCAAACGTCTGGCATATTGCGCTTTATATGGTTGTTTTTTTGAGCGTTTTGGCATTTATATTGTATCTGGTTAATAAACGAAACCGGGCATAAAAGATTTCATCAAGGGGGTGCAGCATGGCTGAAATGATAAAAAGACTTTCATTTCTTGACAGATTTCTTACCCTTTGGATATTCCTGGCAATGTTCATAGGGGTTGGCACAGGATATCTATATCCTCAAATTACCGATTTCTGGAATATATTTCAGGTGGGCACTACCAATATCCCGATAGCTATCGGGTTGATCCTTATGATGTATCCTCCCCTTGCAAAAGTTAAATATGAACAACTTGGACAGGTTTTCAGGAATGCAAAAGTTCTGAGCCTTTCTCTTGTGCAAAACTGGATCGTAGGGCCTATTTTGATGTTTCTTCTTGCCGTTGTCTTTCTTGGAAATTATCCGGAATATATGATGGGGTTAATAATGATCGGGCTGGCTCGCTGTATCGCCATGGTAATTGTATGGAATGATCTTGCGTGCGGCGACAGGGAATACGCTGCCGGGCTCGTTGCATTCAATTCGATATTCCAGGTGCTTTTCTTTTCTCTGTATGCCTATGTTTTCATAACAGTGCTTCTCCCTTTGTTTGGATTAAAAGGCGCTGTGGTGAACATCACCATTGCGCAAATTGCGAAAAGCGTATTTATATATTTGGGAATACCCTTTATAGCGGGAATCATAACCCGTTTCAGCCTGATAAAAATAAAAGGGAACACATGGTATGAGAAGTCGTTTATCCCGAAAATCAGCCCCGTCACTCTGATCGCTTTGCTCTTTACCATAATTGTCATGTTTTCTCTTAAAGGTCAATATATTGTCCAACTGCCATTCGATGTGATAAGGGTGGCAATTCCGCTCTTCATCTACTTCCTGCTGATGTTCTTCGTCTCCTTTTATATGGGAAGAAAACTTAACGCCGGATATGAAAAAACCGCCACACTTTCATTCACTGCTGCAAGCAATAATTTTGAACTTGCGATTGCAGTAGCAGTCTCCGTTTTCGGCATTAATTCCGGCCAGGCCTTTGCTGCCGTAATCGGTCCCCTCGTAGAAGTGCCTGTGTTAATCGGTCTGGTAAATGTAGCGCTGTATTTTAAGCGGAAATACTTTGCTGCTGAGTATTGCCAGATTAAAGGGACTAAGCCGTTATAATCGATGCAATAGTCGAATAGACATTAAGGAGGTTGTAATTGGATATCAGAAAAATGATAAAAAGTCTGCTCTTCATTTTTGTAGTTTTGAGTTTGGGAACTCTTATTTATAAAGAATTCTCTCCCAAAAATGAGAGCAATGCTATTGATATCGCGGTGACACGGGCTGATAAAACGACTGCATCGGTTGAACCTGTGCCTGTTTCTGGGAGCCTTCCCCTAAAAGAATCTGCTACAAAGCAGAAGGAAAAATCCCCTTCTCCTCTGACTGAGGTGAAAGCTCAAAATTTTAAGGTGATCGCATATTATTTCCATGGCACATTCAGGTGCACGACCTGCCGGACTATCGAACAATATTCCCATGATGCCATTCAACAGTATTTTTCAAAAGAACTTGGCACCGGAGCACTTGAGTTCAGGCCGGTCAATGTGGAGGAATCCGAAAACCGTCACTATATTCAGGACTATCAGCTTGTTACCAAATCTCTTGTCCTTTCTTTGGTGGCAGACGGCAAGGAGACGAAATGGAAGAATCTTGCCGATGTCTGGAAGCTTGTGGGGGACAAGGAGAGATTCTTTCAGTATGTAAAAGATGAGGTAGAGATATTCTTAAAGGAAATCGGATAAATGGAAGGATTTTTCCTGTTCACGGCGATATGGCTTGGGATTCTTACCTCGGTCAGCCCATGTCCGCTGGCTACGAATATCGCTGCAGTGTCCTTCATTGCAAAGAGGATTACGCAAAAGAATACCGTATTCTTATCCGGAATTCTCTACACCCTCGGAAGGAGTCTCACGTATATTGTCCTTGGTGTTCTTATCGTAAAAACACTTGTAGATGTCCCGCTCCTTTCGGATTTTCTCCAGCGATATGTCAATAAAATCCTGGGCATCGTGCTGATTCTCGTCGGGATGGTATTGCTTGATTTGTTGAGAATACCTTTTTCTCTCCCATCGGTATCAGAAAACCTCGCAAAAAAACTGGTAGAAAAGGGAACTATTGGTTCACTTCCTCTGGGCATCCTGTTTGCATTTGCATTCTGTCCCGTCTCGGCTGCCCTGTTCTTCGGAGGACTGATTCCCATAGCAGTAAAAGCACAGTCGGGAATCTGGCTCCCTCTGATTTACGGTATTGGTACCGCACTCCCAGTTCTGCTTTTTGCTTTCCTCGTTGCAGCAGGCACAGGGTATATCAATACTCTCTATTACAGGATTACAAAGATTGAGTTCTATACAAGAAAGTGTACAGGGATTATTTTTATTCTGGTAGGTATCTATTACACCTTTGCCTATATTTTTGAAATACTTTGAGAAAAATTAACATAGAAGAAAAATTTGACGAAAAGCCTGGAAAATAGTATTGTCTAATCGTAAAGCGTAATTTGCATAACTATAGCAATATAATTATTATTTATCATTTAGTTGTGGTTTTTTATTAAAGTAATTTATTATGTTTTTACAATAAAATAAAGCAGTTCTGTTTCTTCAACTATTTCGGCAAAAGCATGAGAATCACCTAGTTCTGCGAACATCAGGTCCCCTTTTGTAATGGTCACTTTCTCTCCATTTACCGTCATAACCGCAATGCCACGTATGCAGTAGAAGACTTCATACTCCTGATGATGTGTATGTTCCGAAACAGTATTTCCTGGTTTGAGAATGATATGGCTTACGTGCTTTACACATGGTAATGCGTCATGTGCAATAACCCTCTTTTTTAACAGAGGATCATGACTCACAGGTTCATATGGAGTTTCATCGAGGGAAAACAGTTTCATCTGGCATCAGAAGCGATTTTCTCCAGCTCTTCTTCACTCATCTGGAGTTCCTGTGAAAGGACCTTCAGCGAAGCCCCGGATTGTTTCAACCGTCATATTTATATCCTTTTATGAAAATATACCATACTCTAACATTCCTTTTTAAAATAAACACGTAAGCTTACAGAAATTAAGCTGTATCCTCTTACCTGAATATTTTAACAGCAATGAGCTTCATTCTTTTTTTCTCCCGTATCCCCCGCCTCCCGGAGTTTTGATAATGATAGATTCACCGGCATGAATGTTCAAAACTTCTCTGTTTCTCAGTGAAATAACTGAACCATCTGACTTTTTGAGCATATTCTCACCNCATTTTCCCGGTTTACCGCCTTTCATCCCATAGGGAGGATATGTTCTCCGTTCTGAAAGTATTGAGACAGTAGCCGCTTTAAGGAATTTTATCTCACGAATTATTCCGTCTCCTCCTT
>JGI11641J44799_10000053_pt1 | contig 28941 bp, 20 predicted proteins | sample WetSurSiteA1Bulk_FD_44799 | JGI IMG/M metagenome (IMG submission 44799) | reverse complement strand
TGATCTGCGCTGTTATCCATGGCTTAAATACCGTTGCAGCGCTCCCTCAACTGCTTTAAGCAGGGAAGTCAGAATAAGATTTCTTCCTTCAGAAAATATCTCATTTGAGGGAGTCTATTGCTATCGTATGACTGTTCTGAACCAGAAGGAGTCATTTGGAATAAAAAAACAGGAGAACCATGTTGGCAGGGCAATAAAAGGAGTTTTAAAGTACTCTCCATCTGAAAATATGACATTCGGAACGAGAATTGACTATAAAATTACACAACCTGGAGCTGCCAATGGGATGCTCTTGCTTCAGGATTTTAATTACAGATTCATGAAGGTCCCTGTTTCAATCTGGTTCAGATATTGCATTTTTAAGACTGACACCTGGGATTCAAGACTATATACATATGAAAATGACCTCCTCTATAATTTCAGCATCCCGGCACTATCGGGTGAAGGTAACCGGTGCTATCTTATGATTGCATGGGAACCCTTCAGATTTGCAGATTTCAGGATCAAATATGCTTTTACAGAATTAATACAGAACAGAAATTCTTTTTCTGAAACAGATGAGGTAAAAATTCAGCTTAGAATGTGGTTCTGATAAAGACACATTATATTCCCGAACTTAATTTACTTGTTGCTTGATGCCGACGGTTATTTTCGAGTCAGGTAATGCTTCCCGAGATCTTAATATCCCTGATATTGAGCTGAAGGTTTCTATTGCCCCTGAACTCATTCATTTCTATTGAGTAGCAGATATCTGTAGGTTTGCCTGCCCTGATATGCTCAAAATGTTCTGCCTGGCTGAATGCGATTGCCGGGAAGCTTTTCTGACCTGACGATTCATGGCAAAGTTCAAGCTTCAGGTGTTCACCGCTTGATCCAACCATTCTTCCTGTTCCGGTATCGAATACGTTTCTTGAGACAAAAACAGGTGACATGTTTTCAGGTCCGAAAGGTTGGAATTTGTTAAGGAAATTGAAGAATTCTTCATTAATTTCAGAGAAGGAGAGCTCAGAATCAACGAATACCCTCGGGACAAGCTGCTCCTCAGTTATTGTACTATTTACAAACTGCTCAAATCTTTCCATGAATGGTCTGATATTCTCTTTTTTCAGGGTCAGACCGGCAGCGAACATGTGACCGCCAAAGCTTTCAAGAAGATCACTGCAAGCCTCGATAGCCTGATAAAGATCATATCCCTGAACTGAACGTGCCGAACCTGTCGCAAAACCATTTGATTCAGTAAGAATTATAGTCGGACGGTAATAAGTCTCAATAAGCCTTGATGCCACAATTCCGATCACGCCTTTTTTCCAGGAGGGATTAAAAAGTACTGTAGTTTTTGCATTTACAGTTCTCTGATCCTCTGAAATCATTCTCATCGCTTCGGTGGTGATAGAACGGTCGACGGTTCTTCTTTCAATATTGAAGCTGTTTATTTCTTTGCTGATCCCGGTTGCCAGCTTTGTATCATTTGAAATAAGCAGTTCCACTGCTTTGCTTCCGGTCTCCATCCGCCCTGCAGCATTGATCCTCGGGCCTATTTTGAAGACAATATCTTCGACGGTTAAGGCACGGCAAATATCGGCTTCGCGGATTATTTCCTTCAGACCCATCCTCGGTGATTCATTGAGTTCTTTCAATCCAAAATATGCCAGGACTCTGTTTTCCCCTGTCAGCGGTACTATATCAGAAGCGATGCTTACTGCTACAAGATCAAGGTAACCTGCAATTTTGCTGAAGGGAATCCCATGTACCCTTGAATAAGCCTGAACAAGTTTAAATCCTACACCACATCCTGATAATTCTTTATAAGGATAATTGCATCCAGGTTGTTTAGGATCGAGCACAGCTATCGCTTTAGGAATTTCACCACCCGGATAATGGTGATCGCATACGATTACATCTATCCCTTTTGTCCGTGCATATTTTACTTTTTCGACAGCTTTAATACCGCAATCGAGGGTAATCATAACTTTACAGTTATTCTGAAATGCAAAGTCAATACCCAGAAATGAAACGCCATAACCCTCTTTATATCTGTCAGGTATATAATACTCTACATTTGAATACTGCTCTTTCAGAAATGAATACATCAATGCGACAGCGGTTGTACCATCGACATCATAATCACCGTAAACCAGAATTTTTTCATTTTTCTTGATTGCAGTTGATATTCTTTCAACAGCGATGTTCATATCCTTCATCAGGAACGGATCGTGCAGATATTTCAGATCAGGTTCGAAGAATGCACGGGCTTCGTCAGGAGTAGTAATATTCCTCTGAACCATAAGATTAGCCAGGGCTTCTGAAATTCCAAGAGCAGTTGAAAGTTGCTTTACAACAGCGGTGTCTCCCTTCTCCTTAATTACCCATTTCTTTTCCATCCATCATTTAATTAATCCATTTAAGGTCAAAAGTCTTCTGAAGATTTTGTTTAACAAGCAGTTTTATTTCTTCAAAATCCTGTTTCCCACCAAGTTCCTTCTCAAGTGATGTTACGCCTTTGTCGGTAAAACCGCACGGATTAATATAATTAAAAAAATTCAGATCAGTGTTTACATTGAATGCAAAACCATGCATTGTGACGAATCTGCTGGATTTCACACCGATTGCACATATTTTCCGGGCTTTACCTTTTATTTCAGAATCGAGCCAGACACCAGTTGCTCCTTCAAGTCTTAATCCTGCGATTCCAAAATTCAAAATGGTAAGAATGATAGCTTCTTCAATCCTGTAAATGTATTCCCGCAAGCCTATTTTGAGACTTTCGAGGTCAAAAATGGGGTATCCTACAATCTGGCCTGGGCCGTGATATGTAATGTCACCACCCCTGTCGGTCTTATAGAATTTGGCATCCTTTGCCTGAAGTTGTATGTAATCAATAAGCAAATTGTTTTCCGATCCGCTCTTCCCAAGTGTGTAAACATGAGGGTGTTCTACAAAGATCAAAGTTCCGGTGTCAGAATTCTCATCCCCCGGGCTGCTTTGATTTCTGTTTACTTTATTGTCGATAAGCTTTCTGAAGATACTCTCCTGCAAATCCCAGGTATCTTTATAATCCCTCACTCCAATATCTTGATATACAACACTATAACTCAATACAGGATTTCTTTGTTAAGTCAGGGCAATATAGTTATTTTTATCCAGGTCCGATGTGTTTTTCAGCATGAAAAGAGGAACGTACAAGTGGATGGCATTCGACAAATTCAAAACCAGTTTCGACTGCTGTCCTTTTATATTCCGCAAATTTTTCAGGAGGAATAAAACTAACTGCTTCCATGTGGTTAATGGTCGGTCGAAGATACTGTCCCACGGTCAGTATCCGGCAGCCGGTTTTAAATAAATCCCTTATCGCCTCATCTACTTCCTCATCATTCTCCCCGAGCCCTACCATAAACCCGGATTTAACTCTTTTTCCATTATCAGAAATGTATTTAAGTACATTCAAGCTAGTCTCATATTTTGCCTTTGTCCTTATCTGTGGGGTTAGTCTTCTGACAGTTTCTATATTATGGGATATTACTTCAGGTCCTGCATTTATGACTCTCTGAATATTTTCCGTAATCCCGTCAAAATCAGGAATTAATGCTTCGATAGTTGTTCCCGGATTGATTTTTTTTATTGTAGTGATTACTTCAGCCCAGAAGTCAGAACCACGATCTCCGAGGTCATCCCGGTCAACCGAAGTGACAACACAGTGCTTAAGGTGAAGGGTCCTGATTGACTCGGCAAGCCTTAATGGTTCATCAGGGTCAGGAGGAAGGGGTTTCCCTGTTTTTGTAGCGCAAAATTTGCAGGCCCTGGTACAGATTTCCCCAAGAATCATGAAAGTAGCTGTCCCTGCATTCCAGCATTCACCAATATTTGGACAATTCCCGCTGGTACATATTGTATGAAGGTGATTTTTTTCAACAAGATGTTTTACCCTTGTGTAATTCTCCCCGCTTGCCCGCTGCATCTTCAGCCATACCGGTAATCTTCTTCCTTTTTGCATGCATTAAAAAATGGAATCACAAAGGTACAAAAATAAAAGTCTCTGTGGGTCTCTGTGTCTCCTCTGTGGATCTCTATGAAATAACAAAAACTTACACAGAGTCGCACAGAGAAGTCACAGAGTTACACGGAGAAAGAGCAAAATTGAAAATAAAAACTATATTTGTTAAACATCAAAATCATTAATTAATCAATCAAAATATTATATCATGGCTGAAAATGAATTAAAAATAAACCGGAGCTATCAGACAGTTATCGGTGATTTCCCAAAAATTGGTATTCGTCCGGCTATTGATGGCCGGGAAAGAGGCGTAAGAGAATCTCTTGAAAAACAGACAATGAATATGGCAAAAGCAGCCGCTGATCTTATTAGTAAAAATCTGAAATATCCCGATGGGAAAGCTGTGGAGTGCGTAATTGCTGATACATGTATTGGAGGAGTTGCAGAGGCAGCATCATGCGCTGAAAAATTCAGGAAATCAGGAGTCGGGGTTAGTCTGACTGTAAGCCCATGCTGGTGTTATGGCAGCGAAACAATTGATATGGATCCGGATATTCCGAAAGCAATCTGGGGCTTTAACGGAACCGAGAGACCAGGGGCTGTCTATCTTGCAGCTGCACTGGCAGGCCATGCGATGAAGGGACTACCTGCATTCAGCATTTACGGGCACGACGTCCAGGATGCAGGTGAAAAATCGATACCTGAAGATGTTTGCGAAAAGATCCTGAGGTTTGTGAGAGGAGGCATAACAGTATCCTTTATGAAAGGCAAATCATACCTTTCAATGGGTTCTGTTTCAATGGGTATAGCAGGCTCCATTGTGAAGGAAGATTTTTTCCAGGAATACCTGGGGATGCGCAATGAGTATGTCGATATGAGTGAGTTCACAAGAAGGCTGAATGAAGAGATTTTTGATAAGGAGGAATTTAAAAAAGCTTTTTCATGGACCAAAAAATACTGTAAGGAGGGTAAAGACCTGAATTCAAAACCCTCTTCCAGGGCCAGGAAAGATAAGGAGTGGGAAATAGTTGTAAAGATGGCACTTATTGCCCGTGACCTTATGGTTGGAAATCCAAAGCTTAAAAAAATCGGATTTGGAGAAGAAGCCCTTGGTCATAATGCACTTCTGGCAGGGTTCCAGGGACAACGGCAATGGACAGATCATATGCCAAACGGAGACTTTCTTGAAGCAATATTATGTTCGTCTTTTGACTGGAACGGAATAAGACCCCCTTACCTTGTCGCCACAGAAAATGATGCAATGAACGGAGTGCCTATGCTGTTCGGTTATCTGCTGACAAATACAGCTCAGATGTTCTCCGATATTCGCACATACTGGAGTCCTGCAGCTATTAAGAGAGTAACAAAAATAAAGCCTGAAGGACTTGCGGCCAACGGAGTTATACACCTCATCAATTCAGGAGCTTCGGCACTGGATTTTTCCGGCAAGCAGACTAAAAAAGGAGAAGCATGTATTAAGCCATTCTGGGAGATTACAGGCAAGGATGCAGCTAACTGTCTGAAGGCTACACAATGGTCACCGGCAAATACCGGATATTTCAGAGGTGGAGGCTTTTCATCACAATTCACAACGAGAGATGTAATGCCTTTAACAATCTCCAGGATTAATCTTGTTAAAGGGATCGGCCCAGTTCTTCAGCTTGCAGAAGGCTGGAGTGTAGATCTTCCGGAAAAAATGAACAAGATCCTTACTAACAGGACGGATCCGGGCTGGCCTACGACCTGGTTTGCCCCAAGACTTACCGGAAACGGACCTTTTACAGATGTTTATTCCGTAATGGCAAACTGGGGAGCAAACCACTCTGCATCAAGTTACGGCCATATTGGCGCTGACCTTCTTACTCTTGCTTCGATATTGAGAATACCTGTATGCATGCATAATGTCCCTGAATCTCAGATTTTCCGTCCCAGTTCATGGAATGCATTCGGAATGGATAAGGAAGGGGCTGATTACAGGGCATGTAATAACTATGGCCCCCTTTATAAATAGTGGCTTTGGCAGCAAGTAAAATCCGCCTTTTAATCCGGCAGAATATTTTATATGATTCACCTATAGTAATTTTATATCAAGTTTATGGAAAATATTCAGGATGAGAGTAAAATAGAAATCGGACCTGAAGCTCTTAACAATCTGAATGTCACCAGAAAATGGACAACATTTCTTTCGGTGCTTGGTTTTATATTTCTCGGCTTAATAATTGTTGCCGGATTAGCTACCAGTCTCTTTCTGACAACTTTCAAATCACAGCAAGCGAATCTTGGCATACCTGAATGGCTGATGTTTGTAGTTTTTATTGTGATCGGGATTCTCTATTTTTTCCCAGTTTTTTTTCTTTTTCGTTTTTCAAGGAACACACGTGACGGGATACAGAACCAGGACCCTGAGAAGCTCGCTAAAGGATTCAGAAACCTGAGGTTATATTTTGCTTATTTAGGAATCATGGTCATACTAGTTATTACAGTATATTTTATGTTGCTAATATTTGCTGGTGCCTCAATTTCATTTCTGAAAGGAATGTAAAAATGTTACGGGATGTTGTTATAGTTTTTGATTGCGGAGCAACTAACGTCAGAGTTATTGCCATAAACAGTAAGGGAGATATACTTGCTTCGGAATCCTATGCCAATAATCCAAGGCCTGATCCTTATTATCCTGCCTACAGGATCTGGGATATTAATGAGATATGGGATAAGATGTGTCTTGCTTCCAGGAGGGTTTTAGGTCTGATCAACCCTGAAGAAATTCTTGGTGTAACAGTAACTACCTTTGGAGTCGACGGCACTCTGCTTAGCAAAGATGGCCGCATGCTTTATCCTGTTATATCATGGCAATGCGAGAGGACAAATCAAATTATGGCGGATATCAGCAAGTATATTGATCTTGCTGACCTGTATAAGGAGAATGGAGTTTTGCCATTCAATTTCAATACCATAAACAAGCTGATCTGGTTTGCTGAAAACAAACCTGACATTCTAGAAAAAAGTCACAGGTTTCTTTTTATCCCTTCAATCTTTTCATATCTGCTCACTGGTGAAATGTTGAATGACGTCACCATGGCCGGAACCTCAATGATGACAAATCTTAAAACCAGAAGATTTTCAGAAAATATACTCAATAAAATAGGTATAAATGAATCGATTATGGGGTCACTGGCTGAAGCGGGTACTATTGTTGGAAAAATCACTCGAAAGGCGGCCGTTGAAACCTCGATACCCGTAAATACTCCGGTTGTAGTTACAGGTCACGACACCCAGTTTGCTATTTTTGGATCAGGAGCCGAAAAAAATCAACCAGTATTGAGTTCGGGGACATGGGAAATACTTATGGTTAGGGCTGAAGAATTCAAAACCGGAAATGAACAGCTGGTACTTTCTATTACAACCGAACTGGATTCTAAACCCGGATTATTCAATATCGGAAACCAATGGATTGCATCTGGAATTATTGAATGGACACGCAGGAACCTGTACAGTGATGTAAAAGGTGATGTCTATGAGACAATGATTATGGGGGCCGAGCGGGTACCTCCAGGAAGTAAGGGAGTAAAAGTTATTCCGAAATTCTATGAAGAGCTTAGAGGAAAACCCGGAGGACAAATTCTCGGACTTACTATGGAATCGACACGTGAAGAGATTTTCAGGGCTGTACTGGAATCTCTGTCTGAAAGGCTTGCAGAAGGGAAGAGAGCACTTGAGAATGCCGGCGGATATAAAACAAACAGCATATTATGCGTCGGAGGAGGGTCAAAAAACAGACTCTGGAACAGATTGAGAGCAAATTATACCTGCGTCCCGATAAAAATTATCAGTCATAAGGAAACAACGGTCCTGGGGGCATCATTATTTGTGCAGGCGGCATGTGGAAATTATACATCTCCCGAGGAAGCGCGATCAGAAATAGATTTCAAGACTGAGATTTTTGAGCCCGAGTAACCCCACCAGGTAAAATCCCCCATGCCCCCTGAAAGGGGCTAATAAACGGATTTAAAATCCTCTTTGAGGGGCATGGGGCGAAGAAAAAGGATTAGAAAAGGGCGCTGGGGACGAATAAAAAGGGAGATGTAAAACATTTCCGTTTAATATCTGTTACTTGAAAAATAACTCTTAACTAATGGATATAGCTTTTTTTAACGGGAGATACATTCCAAAGGATGATGTAAGTATAAGTCCTGATGACCGTGGGTTTCTTTTTGCAGAAGGCATTTACGAAGTTGTCAGGTGGTATGAAGGGTTTTTTTACGATATGGAAAGTCATCTTGAAAGGATGAAAAGGAGTCTGAGGGAAACACTGATTCAGTGGCCTGAAGAGGATTCATTTCCGGTAATCGCGAGGGAGCTTGTCAGGCTTAATAATCTGGAAAATTCATCCGCTCTGGTCTATCTTCAGGTTACAAGAGGTTCAGCTAAGCGGACACACTCTTTCCCCATTCCTCCCGTAAGTCCCACGGTTTATGCATTTGCAAAAGATTTCGTCCCTGAAAATTCAGGTAAGGATTCAGGTATAGCGATCATGCTGAAGGAAGATATCAGGTGGAGCCGGTGCGATATAAAGTCCGTTGCCCTTCTTCCGAATACGTTATGTTTTCAGGAAGCTATAGGCAAGGGGTTCTTCGAGTGTGCATTTGTAAGAAACGGAATAATTACCGAGTGTTCGCATTCAAATATCTTTTTTGTCAAAAAAGGAATTGTTTATACTCATCCAGAATCAGTTTATGTTCTATCGGGAGTTACCAGAAAAAATATTATTCGTGTAGCCAAAAGAGCGGGAATTCCCGTGAAAGAAGAAGCGATATCTGAAAAAATGCTTGGCGATGTCCAGGAAATTTTTATTACCAATACTTCGGGTGAAATAACTCCTGTTATCACAGTTGACAGTCTGATTATTGGTGATGGATTACCCGGACCTGTCACAAGGATTATCAGGGAAAGATTCAACGATGAGATCTGCTCTTTTAAACATTCCAGGTCAGCACAAAGCTGAAGCTTAAATTTTCATATATTTGCACTGATTTTTTAAACGACCAATATATGATTTTAAGTGAACAGGAGCAGATAAGGAGGGATTCGCTGGCTGAACTACGTAAACTTGGCATAAATCCATATCCTGCTGCTGAATATAAAACAAATGTTTTTGCAGCAGAAATACTGAATAATTACAGTCCTGAGAAAAATAATTTCCAGGATGTATGTCTGGCAGGCAGGATTATGAGCCGCCGTATAATGGGCAACGCCTCCTTTGCAGAATTAATGGATTCTTCGGGAAGGATCCAGATTTATATCCGCAGGGACGATGTCTGCATCGGAGAGGATAAAACATTGTATAACACAGTATTTAAGCATCTTCTTGACATCGGTGATATCATCGGAGTTAAAGGTCATGTTTTTAAAACCCAGATGGGTGAAACTACAGTTCACGTAAAAGAGTTCACATTATTAAGCAAGTCTATCAGGCCGCTGCCTGTTGTCAAAGAAAAGGATGGTATCGTATTTGATGCGGTTACTGATCCGGAGATGCGATATCGCCAGAGATATGTTGATCTTATAGTAAATGCGGGTGTTCGTGATGTTTTTCGAAAAAGAACCCGGATTATCCAGTCGATGCGTGAATTATTTAATTCGCGGGGTTATCTGGAAGTAGAGACCCCCATTCTTCAACCGATTCCGGGAGGTGCTTCTGCCAGACCATTTATTACCCATCACAATACGCTTGATATTCCTCTCTACCTTAGAATTGCAAATGAACTTTACCTCAAGAGGCTCATTGTAGGCGGGTTTGAGGGAGTATATGAATTTTCCAAGGACTTCCGGAACGAAGGTATGGATCGTACTCATAATCCTGAATTCACGGTAATGGAGATCTATATCGCGTATAAAGACTACAACTGGATGATGAGTTTCACCGAAGAGATAGTAAAAAAAGCTGTCCTGGATCTTCATGGTAAAACCGACATCGTTTACGGTGACAAGGTTATCAACCTGAATCCGCCTTACAGACGGATAAGTATGCCTGATGCGATAAAGGAATATACAGGTTATGATATTTCAGGGATGGAAGAAGACGAAATGAGAAAAGTCTGTGATAAACTTGGGGTTCAACATTCGCCTGAAATGGGAAAAGGGAAACTAATTGATACCATATTCGGTGAAAAGTGCGAACATAATTTTATTCAGCCTACATTTATAATTGATTATCCGGAAGAGACTTCCCCTCTGACGAAAAAGCATCGCAGTAAACCTGGACTGGTTGAGAGATTCGAGCTAATGATCAATGGTAAAGAGATTGCGAATGCATACTCTGAACTTAATGATCCAATCGATCAGATGGAAAGGTTTCAGGAACAATTACGACTGACTGAAAAGGGCGATGATGAAGCCATGTTTATTGACCTTGATTTTGTCCGTGCTCTGGAATACGGGATGCCGCCAACATCAGGAATGGGAATAGGAATAGACCGTCTCACGATGCTACTTACCAACCAGCCTTCCATTCAGGATGTACTTCTTTTCCCTCAGATGAAACCGGTAAGCCAGAAGTTAAAAGTTGAAAGTCCAAAGGAAGAATATATTGAAATTGGTATTCCTGAGGAATGGATCGATCCACTAAAGAAATTAGGTTACACCACAGTGGAAAAACTAAGGGAGGTGGATAAAACCGGTAAACTTGCCAATGAACTTAACGGTTTCAATAAGAAAAACAAATTAGGGTTGGCCGGATTAAGTCCACAGGCTGTTGAGACCTGGCTGAAGAAATAATCAAAACTTATAAATTCAACTTTAGGGATCTGTTTTCTGACACTCCCTCATTCTTGCTTTATCCTCATTTCTGTCTGGCAAAATATATTTGCTTTTATTTATTTGTTGGCATAACTTTATATGTTTAAATAACATACACCTGGAGAAATGGCGAGAATTTCCAATAAGTTCTCCAAGTTCTTACAGGAACTGAAACACCGTAAGACAGACAGGGTTATTGTGACATATGCTGCTGCAGCATTTGTTATTCTCCAGCTCGCCGAAATCTTTAAATCAGCATTATCATTTCCGGATTGGTTTTCAACCTTTATAATTATCGTATTGACAATAGGATTTCCGATTGCTGCGATCTTTTCATGGTTTTTCGATATAACCCCGGGAGGGATTGAAAAAACAAGGCCGGTAAGCGAAAGGAAGAAACATGTTACAGAGGTCCAGCTTAAAAAATGGAGAAGTACCACATTAGTAAGCTTCATAATAATTATTGCTCTTCTTCTTTATAATATTGCCAGCAACTCTTTCGGTATGGGGTCTGGAAATAAAGAAAGATCTATAGCTGTTGAACCATTCAGGTGTACAGATGAAGAAGAAGAACTGATCAGAAATGGAGTTGTATTTACAGAATCCATTAACGGGGCTCTCGCAAGCATTGAAAACATCAATTTGCATACTTGGCCTTCTAACATAAAATATCAGGGAAATGAGAAATCATTTAAGCAGATTGCAAAGGATTTAAATGTGTCATTCATACTTAAAGGAACCCTGGATAAGAATGACTTCTCGAATAAAATAATTCTTATTGTTCAGCTCATTAAAGCAACGAGTGAAAGTCTGCTATGGGGTAATAACTATGTTGTGGAACCGGAATTAAAAAACATTAATCAGATAAAAAACGATATTACAGATAATATTTCGAAAGAACTGAACGCAACACTTTCGGAAAAGGAAAGGAGCAGGATAAATAAAAAACTATCAAGTAATCCCGATGCTTTGAGGAATTATTATGAAGGGAATGCTGTTTCGCAGCGTATTATTTTTAATACAACATCTGGAAATAAGTTTTTCGATGCTCTAATTGATTCAAAGTTTTTTGACAATGCCATTACTTCATTTGACCTTGCCATTGCTCAGGATTCTACCTTTGCTCTTGCCTATGCAAAGCGTGCAATCATACGGTCATGGGCTTATCATACAGGTCATGCTGATAAATCAAGCATTGAAAAATGCAGATCGGATATTGAAAAAGCCATTGAACTAGATCCGGACCTGATTGAAACAAGTATCGCTCTCGGATTCTATTATTATTACTGTACAAAGGATTACCCTAAAGCTCTTGAGAATTTCACATATGCACATGACCAATTACCAAGTAACTGGCAATGCATATTTTATATGGCACTTGTTCACAGAGCAACTGGTAACTGGAAAAAATCACAGAAACTTCTTGCTAAAGTCCTGGAATTCAATCCACAGGACCCACTGGTATTAACAAACATCGGACTTTCGGAATCTGCCATACGCAACTACGACAAGGCAATTCTTTACCACGACATGGCAATTAAAATAAGACCTGACTGGACAGCTCCCTATTCTAATAAAAGTTTTGCGATGCTTTTAAGGGATGGAAATACTGCGGAGGTAAGAAGAGTGCTTGATTCAGCTTTGATTCATACCAGGATTGACCTTAAAGAAGACAGAATATATATGGATATATATGATGGCAGGTTTGAAGATGCATTGCATAAAATAGAATTATCAGAACCTGCTGATTTTCTTGATCGTGGCAACCGGTTGGTCACTTTTGCTGATATTTACAGGTATCTTGGAAAAAAAGAAATTGCAATATCTTTTTATGAAAATGCCCTAGTTTTTTACAAACAGGAATTAGCCAAGGACCCTGAAAATAATTATTATCTCAGTTCTATTGGATTAGCTTATGCTGGATTAAATAATAAAGCCGAGGCAATCGAAGCTGGGGAGAAAGCAGTTAAACCTGATATGGGTTCCCACATGGAAACGACTGACAGAATAATTGATCTGGCAGAAATCTATGTTATGACTGGCGAATATAACAAATGCTTAATGCAATTGGAATACCTCTTGAAATATCCATCAGATTTTTCAGTAAAACTATTGCAGCTCGACCCGGTTTGGAAACCATTAGAAAATAACCCAGGATACAGATCATTAATTTTAAAGTATACTGTGAAAACATATTAGCAGAACCTCCTGATTAAACAACTTTAAACAGAAAAATCATGAAAAATCTTATTGAATTTAGGGATCCTTCAACCGAGAAGGTTGTAAAAATGACGCCTGGAGCCGTTTATAGCTATCGAGTGGAATACCGTATGGATCCGTCAAGATTAAAGGAAACAATATTTAGTTTGAGTCACAAGTCAAAATGTGTTGATGTAATCAAGGAAATTTTAAATGAGCAGCAGAATTACATCAAGAAATGTACTAATGCCAAAATTCTTATGGAGAAGAATATTGTCAAAATCTTAAAGAAGGAAGAATACAAAGGTATCTTACTCCAATAAACCAGAACTTAAGAAAAAATATTTGCTGATACTTCCTGCTAATAAATTCAGGAGACCTTTCATTCGGATGAAATTCAAGACTATTTTTCAAAATTGAACCAATCATGAATAAGCATCCTGTGGCGTTTATAGCATTTAAGCATTTTGATCACCTTGGAGTGGGTTATCTGGCCTCTGTTCTATCAAATGCAGGATTTAAATCTACTATAATTGATTTCAATTCAGGGAAAAAAGAGATACTGAAAACTCTGAGGAGGCTCAAACCAATGATCCTGGGATTCTCCGTGATTTTTCAGTATCATATTTATGAATTTACAGAGCTGGTAAGTTACCTTAGAATAAATGGTATAAACTGCCACTTTTCAGCTGGTGGGCACTATGTAAGCTTAAGGTATGAAGACCTTTTTAAACAAATCCCATCAATTGACTCAATTGTAAGATTTGAGGGTGAATATACATTTCTTGAGCTTGTTAAGTGTATTAATTCGGGAAAAAACTGGGGAAAAATTAAAGGTCTGGCTTTTAGGCATAATGGACAGGTAATTGTAAATAATCTGCGGAAACCCGAAAAAAACATTGATATATTTCCTTTCCCCGTGCGTTCACCTCTTGAAGATTATGTCCTTGGCAGAAAATTTGCAACTATCCTTGCCGGACGAGGATGTATCCATAATTGTTCATTCTGCAGTAACAGACAATATTACATGCATTCTGGAGGACCTTTCAGACGTCTGAGGAGTCCAGTAAATGTTGTCGGGGAAATGGAATTTCTGTACCATGAAAAGGATTGCTCGGTTTTCCTCTTTTCTGATGATGATTTTCCGGTAAAGACCAGTAACGGGTCAGAATGGATTAAAGACTTTTGTAAAGAACTGTACCACAGAAAACTTGTTAAGAAGGTTATGTGGAAGATTAACTGCCGTCCTGATGAGATAGATTTTCAGACGTTTAAACTTATGAAGGACCATGGATTGTACCTGATCTTCCTTGGCATTGATGATGGTACAGAGGACGGATTACTTCGTCTGAATAAGAAAATGACTGTTAGTAAGAGCATTGAAGGAATTAATGTTTTGAAAGAACTTAACATTGGTTTTGACTACGGGTTTATGTTATTTCAACCTGCTTCTACTTTCAGATCATTGAATGAAAATCTGGTTTTTTTGAGGGAAATCTGTGGCGACGGATATACTCCTCTGGCTTTCCTAAAACTGATGCCTTATTCTGATACAATTATTGAAAAGCAACTTAAAAAAGAAGGCAGGTTAAAAGGTAAACCAGGATTTTTCGACTACGATTTTCTTGATGATTCACTAAATCATTATTATGAATTTATCAGAACTGCGTTCCAGCAATGGATGACTAATCCGGATGGATTTGTCAATATATCAAAATGGGCCAGAAATTATGTATATGTATTCTCATATTTCGATCAGACAATTAAGGAAATTGAGTCAGTATCGAGGGATATCAGAAATACCACAAGTCAGGGTAATTTGTTTCTGTTAGATACCATGAAGAAACTTGCTGTTGTTTTCGAATCGGGTAAATTTGATACCATAAGACATGGAAGTTTAAAAGAATACAGTGAAAATATCAAAGAAAAACATGATCATTTAAAGGAACAAATGGCTGGCTTAATTAGAAAAGTTTGTCACTTTACTGAATACCAGAAACTTTTACAAATGATTACTCATTGAACCATATTATTACATTTTAAAGTTGACAATACTGTCTGAAAATGTAAATTTTATTAATCAAAAGCATGGTTTTCCTACTTTATTGAAAAGAAATTATAGGAGTTGAAAATTAGCATAACAAGTGGAAAGGAGTTCTTTCAGGTACATGTAATAAAAGGGAAAGGATTCCGTTGTTAAATTATAAAAGGATGAACAAAATCATCCATTATCAGGTTAATCATAATTATTAAGATATTACAAATGCCAGTCTATAAAAAGATTCTCACATTGTTTCTGTTGTTATTTTGTTTTAATAAGTCCTTCGGACAGCAGATGCCTTTCAATCCTGTCTCTTATCGGATTTTTACCCCGTTTTTGTTTAACCCTGCAATTGCCGGAAGTAAAGATTACCTTTCACTGGACTTAATTGCCGGATTCCAGGGAAGTTCTTATTCACAGGCCCTAAGCGGAAACACAAGAATATCTAAAAAGATTGCAGGTTACCGGGAACTCGGTACTACCTATTCATTTACAAATTTTGGGGTAGGATTTTCAGGCTTTAATGAATATAATTCAAATGATTCAACTCATAACGCTGGAATTACAGGCGGTATGGCATATCATTTTCCCCTGAATAAAAAAGCATTGTCATTTCTATCGATAGGTGCATCATTGAAAGGGATGTATCATTTTTATAATGGGAATCCTGATCAGGGCATTCCTGCCAAGGAATTCTATTCTCCAAACTTTGATCTTGGCGTCTACTATTATGATCCCAAGCTATACGCCGGACTTTCAGCTACCAATCTGCTAAATCAGCCAAAGGATACTTCTACTCTGACAACTTATCAGATACCTGTTTCGCGGCAGTATAATTTAATAGCAGGGTATAAAATTGTTCTTAGCCGCGACCTGAATATTGTTCTGGAACCTGCTGTGATAATACATACCGATGATTCTCTTTCATTCGATATCAGTGAAAACATTGAGCCAATTCTTAAGCTTTATGCCGGGAATTTTTGCCTTGGAACCTATTTCAACGACTATAGTAAAATTTCATTCTTCTTCCAGTATAAATATCCGAGATTTTATGTAGGTACTTTCTTTGCTTTGCATAAAGACTCACCATATTTTAAAACTCCTTTAACTGCTGAGGTTGCTTTTGGAATTAATTTCTCCCATAACAAATCGGGGTACACTAAAAACGGACGATGGTAAAAAGTTTTTCATCAATAATATGAAAAGACAAACAGGCATTTCCATTCTCTTAGCATCATTGTTCATGACTGCTGTTGGTATTGCAAAAGAAAATTCCGAAGCAGGAGTGGTCATAAAATCTGTACCATCACTGGTTTCAGATACACTTGATATTTCCAAATTTATTAGAATTAACAAATTTTACCTTGATATCATCCCTCCCTCTTCCGGGGTTCAGTTTTATCACGATGGTATTGTTTTTCTTTCAAATTCCAAAGCAGAGGTAAATATGCCGGAAACCCATACTTCATTTGGAATAGTCGAAGCATTTTTTGCAGTATGCAATGACAGTACAATTGGTAAACATGCAGTATTTTCGTCCTCCGATTCGTGGGAAGTGCCTTGCGACGCCATGACTTTTAACGGTGATTATACTGCAATGTATTATACCAGGTGGCCAGGGAAAAAGGAATCAGAGAAAATATACCAGGCTAAATATCAACTTACCAAAAACGGAAAGCGTGAATGGGTTAGTGATGATAAACCTCTGGCCTTTTGCAGTGATAAATCAGTATATACTCACCCTGCTCTCTCAGCAGATGGTGAAAAAATAGTATTCTCAAGCAATAGAAGCGAGAGTTACGGAGGGCTCGATTTATTTATTTCATATAAAGAGGGCAATGGATGGTCTTCTCCTGAGAATCTCGGGAATAAAATAAATACAAAAGGTAATGAATTGTACCCGTTTCTTGATCAGGATGATAACCTGTTTTTTTCTTCCGACGGCATTGAAGGTTTCGGCGGATATGATATTTACATATGCAGGTATAACGGGCATGACTGGGATAAACCGGTGAATCTTACAAAGGGAATCAACTCTGCAAATGATGACCTTGCTTTTAAACTCAGCCGGGTTGACGGAAAATCAGCATTTTTTACAACCAGATCTAAAATTGGCAACAAACCGGTTCAATTGTTTAAAGTCACACTGCTGAGTCAATATGCTCTGAATAATCTGAAAAATCTGTCAGAAGTATTCAGATTTATCGCTCAGGCTGAATCAGCATCTGCTGAGAAAATTGTTCCGGTTGCAATTAATCAGGCCGAAGCCGCCAGGGATGATAAAAAACCAGTACAAACCTTGGAAAAACAAGCTACTGCAAACAAGCAACCTCCAGTTATACCTCCAGCAGTCAAGCCTGGTGAAAAACCTGCAGCCCAACCTGTTAAGACGCAGGTAAAACCTTCCGTTGAGCCGACTTCAGCGACAGCGGGTGAAGTTATTTACCGTGTTCAATTTGCTTCAAACATGAAGCCCAAGGGAAGTTATGAGATAACAGCAGGCAGCAAAAAATATAAAACCTTTGAATATCTGTATAGCGGCGCTTATCGTTCATGTGCAGGTGAGTTCAGTACCTCAGCAGCAGCTGCCGGCCTGCAAAAGATAATGAAACAGGAAGGTTATCCTGATGCATTTGTGGTGGCGTTTAAAAATAATGTAAGGTCGACTGATCCTGCTCTGTTTAAGAAATAAGCACCTACTTTTACCTTTCATCCTTACAATGATGAGATTTCTTTGATAATAAGGAAACTTGAATCGCGTATTCTTTTTTTGGCATCTCCAAATCCCGAAACCAGATTTCGGAGAAGATTGAAATACAGAGCCAGATAAAGTAAAAATATAACAAGCCAGATGATGATCAGATTAAACCAGAACGTATCTATCTTTAAGTCACCGATAAATTTGAAGGGTGCACAAAAATGAGCACGGCCATAGTTAGTTGTCGGAGGCATATAAATTGGCTGGTATTTCCGGATTATTCGTTTTGATGTCTGAACAGATCTTTCAACCATATCATCATTAAGAACAAAAGTCGCCAATGATTTATTTGTATAATCCGTTTGTAGATCCACTAATTTTAAACTGTCGTTTTTGTTTTTTGCAACTGTTTTAAGGAATTTATCTCTCAAATCCATTGCATTTCTGTAGTTATATCCGAATATCTTTGACAGGCGCATAAGGTATCCTTTTTGTTTAATAGCCAGAGAATCGAATTTTCCTTCATCTAATAATCTTGTAAGACTACCAGGCATACTAAATCCAGCTTCATGTGATAATTGTTCGATATGATAATTTATTAATTCAGAATAATTCTTTACAGTATCGTTAAGTGTCATCGCTCTCTGACAATAATATAGATCCTTCTCAAGTGCGGGTATTAGATAACCGTCAAAATAACTTTGACGACTTACTTCCATATCATAAGGGAACCGCATTTTTTCATACCTGTTATTTTTATACTGCTCAACTGCCAAAGCCTCAAATGACCACCTCGAGGGCATCAGTTCCCCTATGAATGGCACATATTCATTTGATGCTCTATTATTTATATGAAGCTTGTCATATTTTACGAGTACTCCGCTAAACAGCATCTGCGGTATTATGATAAAAGGAATAAGTATATAAATTGTAATAACCGAGTTAAGGGCTGAGGAAAGATTCAGTCCTATCATATTAGCGCAGCAGGAAGTAGTAAATAAAACCAGCCAGTAATGGAAAGTCATTCCTTTAATTCCCAGAATGGAATTACCAACGAGGATGTAGGATATTGTTTGAATAGCGGATATCAGAAACACAATAATTATCTTGGAATTTATATAGCTCAACCAGCTCAGGTTCAGGAAAGATTCACGCTTAAGTATCTTCCTGTCTTTCAGGATTTCTTCAGAACTAATGATGAGACCAAAGAACATAGCAGTAATTACACTCATGAAAATATAAGCTGGCAGATTGACATTTTCTATGAACTCGTATGTGCCTCCTTTTGCGTATCTGGTGAAATACCCTAATATTAATGCAAGCAATGGTGCCCCAAACATACTTATCAGGATATATTGCCTGTTTGCCAGCTTAGACAAAATATCTCTTGTGAAAAATATTCCTGTTTGTCTGAGTTTTCCGGGAATACTATATAAATTCTCTGGTAATTTCTTTTGATGTACCTGTGTAAGCCTGGGAAGCTCTTTATGCTTCTCCCTGAACAGATTCGACCATTCTTCGGGAGTGATTTTCCGCGTCTGGGTAAGCTTGCCGTGCTCATTGACTATTTTTGCCTCAACAATCTGGAGAATCTGCTCGGTGTTTATATTGCCACACAATACACACTGGTCCTCTTCCGGATTTGCCTGCATGCTTTGGGTCTTGAAATAAACAACCGCCGAATTGGGATTACCATAGAATATCTGGTGACCTCCTTTATCAAGGATTATGATTTTATCAAACAGCTTGAACAGATCGGAACCTGGCTGGTGAATATTAACGATAACCAGTTTCCCCTTGTAAACCTGCTCTTTCAGAAGATTAATAACGACCTCCGAATCGATTGACGACAAACCGGAAGTTGGTTCGTCAACAAAAAGAATATATGGTTCACGAATCAGCTCCAGGGCAATATTGATACGTTTTCTCTGCCCACCACTTATCACTTTGTCTAAAGGATTCCCTACCTTCAAGTCCCTGATCTCCCAGAGGTCCAGATCGACCATAATCTTACCTACAATTTTTTTTATCCTGGCTTTAGGTAAATTGCTCAGGCACAACCGGGCATTGAAATATAGATTCTGAAATACCGTAAGTTCTTCAATCAGAAGATCATCCTGGGGAATATATCCAATAATTCCCTTAAGCTTATCCCTTTCGTTTTCGTTATTAATATTATATCCGTTAATGAGGATGCTGCCGCTCTGTGGTTTTATGTTTCCATTCATAAGGTTCAGAAGTGTCGATTTACCTGTTCCGCTTACTCCAAGAATTCCAACCAGCTGGCCGGATTCTTCGTAAAAGTTGAAATTCTGGATTCCGTTTTCACTGTCAGCAAAGCGGAATGTCACACTATCAGCAGTAAGAGAGATCTTTGTTTCAAGTTTTGAATCGTTGAAATAACCGAATACTTCTGAATAATAAATGGTATTTAAACCCTGTCCCTTTATTGTTGAACCGTTATCGAACAGATATGATTGCTTTGAGAAGATATTTTGTCCGTTAAGGAAAAGATTTCTGTCGCCGTTATATCTTAAAATAAAAGTTTTAACGCTGGCGATATTAAGAAAGATAAGTTCGCCGGAAAAATTGGAGATGTAAATATGTTTTATTTTCCGAAACTTACACACCGGATTATTGTTTATCAGAAGAAGTTTATCTTTTTCATGAATCTTGGATACAGGATCAATAATAAAACTTTTAATATTCCTGTACTCATTTTCCGGAATGTTCAGTGCCAGGGCCAATACCATCAGAAAATCGAGTTCATTAGTTGTGATTTCTTTCCCATAGGAGATAAAATCAATAAGCTGGATTATTATGTAAATCTTTTGTTTCTGGCGGAGCTCTTTGTTGATTCCTTCACATATCCGTTTTATTCTCAAGGTCTTAAGAGCTTGAATATCGAAATCCCCTGTGCTCACCGTTATCGCTTCCTTATTAAGGAATAAATCGAGGTATTCGTCAAATATTATTAGGTATTTTTCAACCAGTTCACTACTCAGGTGGCGGGAAAGAAATGATTTTACTACATTTTTTTCCCTGGCGGAAATTTCGTTGACATTCCCTATATCACTGACCAGAGCAAAGAGCTGCATCAGAGTTCTCAGGATAGGTTCACTCATAAATAGATTTATTGAGTATTGTCCGGAATAAACCAATCCAAGTTAAATAAAAATTTATTTCCTCCAACCTGAACCATTGACTTTCTGTTTTAAATTTCAGGTTATATTTGCAATCTAGAAATTCCAGTCAGATGCTTATCCTGCTTAAACACCCTTTGCTTACACATAAGCTTACCCAGTTGAGACGCAAAGAAACTTCAACAAAAGATTTCCGGGAAACACTTGATGAGATTGCCGGCTTGATGGCTTATGAGGTTACGAATGACCTCCCGCTTAATATTATTACCATTAATACACCTTTATCCATATGCCAGACCGGAGAGCTGGCGATGGATATTGTTCTTGTTCCTGTTTTAAGAGCTGGTCTTGGAATGGTGGACGGAATAACTAAACTGCTTCCTTCAGCAAAGGTTGGACATATTGGCATGTATAGGGATCATACAACACTTGAGCCCCTTACTTATTATACCAAGCTTCCTGATAATCTCCAGGATGCCATAGTAATGGTTCTCGATCCTATGCTTGCAACCGGAGGTAGTTCAGGAGCAGCAATTAAGGTACTTAAGGATAATGGAGCAAAAACAATAAAACTTGTATGTGTGATCGGTGTCCCGGAAGGTGTCAGAAAAATTGAGCATGATCATCCTGATGTTCAGATATACCTTGCTGGTCTCGATGAACGGCTAAACGAAAAGGGATATATTTTGCCTGGCCTTGGAGATGCAGGTGATAGGCTTTTCGGAACCTGATCTAAATATCCGGGCTACTTCAGGAAGTTAAGAGCATATTTTAGATATACATTATTCAAAGGACAAAAACCGCTTTTACTGACATTTGACTGACCTTCATCTAGAACATAAAACAGGAATTCAAGTATTGCAGGATCAGTGGGTTTACCCAGTGAACCCAGTGTAAGCTCCCTACACAACTGGTCAGGAAAAAAACCAAGCCACAAACTGCGATGAGCTTCCTGAAGGCTAGAAAACGGGACTTCTACTCTATCAATTTTGTTATCAAAATCAAGATCAGCAGGTACTATCTGAATATCTTTTGTTCGTTCTCCGGTAGTAGTATCAAAAGCATATGAGAAATTGCAGAATCCTAATGCAAGTGGATTATCCTGAATACTTTTAATCATTTCATCATCCCCGCTCACACCTATTCCCCTCAGATCAGAAGATTTTTTGTAAATGAACTGGGCAAGAATATCTGCTGCTCCTGATTCATCAGCTCTTATATACACAGAGATCTTATCTTTAGCATTGGTGTCAAGGACTTCTCCCCATGTTATTTGTTTGCCGGATGTAAATATGTGCATGAACTCATCCGGACTCATACCCTGGTTCATTATTTTTTGAATGTATGGATTTTTCTGATTAACAATAGGAGCAACTCCATCTTTTGCAACAGGAATTACAAGAATTCCGGCATTGATCTCATCATCTTTTAGAGGCCGGGAGATCATTGCAAGCTGGCATTTACCCGTAAGCAGATCAGTAATACCTTCACCTGTAGATACTTTTTTAAGCTCAATCTTCACTCCCGGATGAATAACCATAAACTCATCAGCCAGCCTGGACATCAATGGATACAGTGCATAAGCACCGCTGATCAGAAACCTGCCTCTAAGATCACTTTTTACTTCAACCAGAGTTTTTGCCGGCTCTTTTTCAGCTTTTGGAGAATTACAGCCAAGAATAAGAGCCATAACTATAATTGGGATAACAATTTTTGTAGGAACCATTTTTTCTTTAAAGTTAAATATTTTCCTCCTTTCTGACAATAGAATTTAAAACAAACTGCCTTCATTTTTAATTGAATATTAGGTTAATGTCTCAAAACAAATTTGCTATTTTAGAATCCTTATTTAACCTTTTACAAAGCCTGTTGTTATTCAGGAACAATATTTACAAATTATCCTTAAAATGACCGCTCCTGTAATAGAAGTCAAGAATGTCTGGAAATCGTTTAAAACCGTACAGGCAGTAAAAGGAATTAACCTCAATATCAGGAAGGGTCAGTTTACTGCACTTCTAGGTCCCAACGGAGCTGGGAAGACTACCCTTGTAGAAATGATCGAAGGAATACAGAAACCTGATACCGGTGAAATTACAATAATGGGTAAACACTGGAAAGGTAATGAGGATGAACTTCACCAGATTATAGGCCTTTCTCTTCAGGAAACGAGGTTTATTGATAAGCTGAGGGTAACTGAAACCTTACAGCTATTTGCTAGTTTTTTTAACCTGGGCAAAGAAAGAGTCAATGAGATAATCAATATCGTCGGTCTTGCGGAAAAAAGAAAATCCTATGTGGTAAATCTGTCAGGTGGACAAAGGCAACGGCTGGCAATAGGGATAGCCCTTATCAATACTCCGGCAATACTCCTTTTAGATGAACCTACAACCGGCCTTGATCCAAATGCCAGACGGGAGATTTGGGATATCCTTCACAGATTAAAAAATGAATCTGAGACCTCAATGATCCTGACTACACATTATATGGAGGAGGCTGAAAATCTCTGCGATTATATTGTGATAATGGATAATGGGATCATCCTCCGTGAAGGAACACGTGACTGGTTACTTCAGGAAGCCAGGACCCTGGATGACCTTTTTGTCTCATTGACGGGAAGGAGGATCTATGAATAGACTACTACGCCTGAACCAGCTATGGCATCTCACATTATCCCTGTTCCGTGAAATCACAAGAGAACCCGGAGTACTCTTCTGGGGAATACTATTCCCTATCCTTATGTCGTTGGGGCTTGGACTGGCCTTTACAAGGAAGGCTGACGTAACGCGTAAAGTGGCCGTTATCAGGTCGCATGAAACTTCTGAAAAAGCGAATTCTGAAATATTCAGATTCCTTGAAACAGATTGTAAAATACGACAGCCTGATGAAAAAGAATTATTCAGGTGGAGGTATGACCTTAAAGATGATAAGCTTGGTAATACAACTTTCCTTTTTTATGAGCTGGAATGGGAGGAGGCAATGGTGATGCTGAAAAGAGGCACTGTAAACCTTATTCTGAAAGACAATAATAGTGAAACTGAATATCATTTTGATCCGGTAAATTCTGATGCTGAGCTGACATATCTTAAGCTTAAGGGATTAATAGGAACAGGCCATGCAATTCCAGCCGGGAGTAATACTGAAATTAAGCCTTTAACTGTCATCGGGACCCGATATATAGATTTTCTGATTCCCGGTCTGATAACCCTTGGTGTAATGATGTCATCGATGTGGGGAATCAGTTATGGCATAATCGAAAAACGGTCCAAAAAGCTTCTTCGCCGTCTTGTTGCTACTCCAATGAAGAAATCACATTTTCTCATAGCTCTTATAACCGTAAGGGTGACAATGAATTTTATTGAAGCTCTGGCATTAATTCTTTTTGCCACTATAGCGTTCAATCTGACCATACAGGGAAGCATCTCAGCGCTGATACTCCTGTTTATTGCGGGTAATATTGCTTTTGCCGGAATAGCAGTTTTTGTTTCTTCACATACTTCCAATACTGAGGTTGGCAATGGACTTATAAATGCTGTTGTTATGCCAATGATGGTTCTGTCCGGAATATTCTTCAGTTATCAGAATTTCCCTGACTGGAGTGTAAATGTCATTAAGGTTCTTCCGCTTACAATGTTAACTGACGGAATAAGAAGCATCTTTAACGAAGGAGCCGGAATAAATGAAGCTGTAGTTCCAATACTGATACTTTCTGCAACCGGTATCATATTTTTTGGCGCTGGTTTGAAAATATTCAAGTGGCATTAAAATTTATAATCCTTTGTGATCCTTCGTGTCATCCTTAGACACCTTTATGGTAAAAAAGTTTAACAGTAAAGTATCGCCAGGTATCAAATAAGTGACACAAAGCGATAATGTATTGAACTTAAATTCCAGTTTTTTTAAGATTCCCGTCAAAATTCAGGACTTCCCCTTTTATGGTAGGAGATGAAAATGAATTTTCCTTATATTTTAATAATAGAGGTTGACCTGCATTTGAAATTACCTTCAAAGATTGGAGTACACCTCTATTCCAGGAATACTCCAATTCAAATCCACCCCTTGCCCTTATCCCTTTAATATGGCCGTCTGTTATACCATCAGGCAGTGCCGGCAGAATATCAATCTGGTCAAGATGACTTTGAATTAACATTTCTACTATACCTGCAGCTCCGCCGAAATTACCATCAATCTGGAAAGGCGGATGTGCATCAAAAAGATTCGGATATGATCCACCACCTGATGATCCGCCGCCTGTTGCTTTTGCGGAGGATCTCACTTCAGGTCGTAAAAGCATCTGCACCATTTTCCAGGCATGATTCCCATCTTTGAATCTTGCCCAGAAATTTATCTTCCACGCAAGACTCCATCCGGTTCCTTCATCTCCTCGAGCAATAAGTGATTTTTTCGAAGCCTCCATAAGATCAGGAGTCTCTTTCCATGTAATCTCCCTTCCGGGATAAATACCCCAGAGATGTGAGACATGCCTATGCTTGTTATCAGGGTTATCGATATCCTCCATCCATTCCTGGAGCTGCCCAAACCTTCCAATCTTATATGGTGCTATCATGGGAAGTATCTGTCTGATTGAGTCGGAAAATGATTTATCTGCATTCAGTATTTCACTCGCCTCAATACATGCTTTAAAAAGGCTTTTGATTATCATATGATCCATTGTGGGTCCAGCTACTAGTCCTCCGTTTTCCGGGGAGTTTGACGGAGAAGATACTAACCATCCCGTTTTTGGGTCAGCGGTAAGAAAATCTACATAAAATCTGGCTGCGCCCTTCATAACTGGCCATGCCGTGTCATGAAGAAAATTCACATCCCTGCCAAATAGAAAATGTTCCCAGTAATGATGTGCCAGCCATCCGCTCCCTGAAACCCAAATCCCATGATCAGAAGCATTAATTGGAGCAGCCCCACGCCATAAATCAGTGTTATGATGCAAAACCCACCCTCTGGCCTTATAATGATTCTTTGCAACCATTTCACCTGAAGATACTACCTCACCGATCATTTTGAAAAGGGCTTCGTGGCACTCTGCAATATTTAAAATTTCCACAGGCCAGTAATTCATCTCGGTGTTTATATTTACAGTGTACTTACTATCCCACGACGGATTTAGCTTATCGTTCCAGATTCCCTGCAAATTAGCCGGATAAGTGCCCGGACGGCTGGACGATAACATAAGATAGCGCCCATACTGAACATATAAGGCAGCAAGAGAATTATCCATTTTTTCGGGAACTTTTTCTATCCTTTCATTGGTTGGTAAAAGTTCAGTCCCCGAAGTGCCGAGATTAATTGAAAACCTGGTGAAATATTTTTGATAGTCAGAAATGTGCTTCTGTTTAAGCTGCTTGTATTCCTGGCCTCCTGCATCAGCCAAATACTGCCTGCATTTTGCATCCGGATCACCAGATACATTCCATGGATCAACAAAGTTAGTAGCTGCTGTAAGCCAGATCGATGCCTCATTTGCCCGTTCAACATGCAATTTACTTCCTGCGAAAGAAATCTTACCCCCCCTTGCAGTTACTTTAACTAACGCTGTTCCGTTAAGAACACCTTCTTTTACTCTGACTTTAAGACTTAAAGTGCCATCCTTTTCAGGTATCACAGAAAATCCTTCATGAAGAGCTGTCAACGAAACATCAAAAGTCAGGGCTTTTTTTCCGCTGCATGTAAGATTAATCAGAATCACATTGTCAGGATAGCTTGCAAGATATTCCCTGGTATAATTATGACTACCAGCCTTATAGCTCATTTTACATACTGCATTTGACAAATCAAGTTCCCGTCTGTAACCTGAAATGCTCGCATTTTCCGGGAAAGTCAGCCATAGATCACCAAAAGGCTGGTATTTTTTCTGATGGAGCGGGACACTCATAAACCTCTCGAGAGCCAGTTTCTCGGCCTCTTTTTGTTTTCCCTGCCAGATTAGTTCCCGTATTTTTCCCAGGTACTGTGAAGCTTCTTTATTTGAATAGTCATGCGGTTCGCCCGACCATAGAGTTTCTTCATTAAATTGGATGTGGTCTTCCGATATTCCACCATATATCATAGCACCTAAGCGGCCGTTCCCGACAGGCAGTGCTTCCTCCCACTTTTCCGCCGGTTTTTCATACCATAAGGTCAGGTTTTCCTTTTCCTGACCAGTGCAGCTAAAAGACTGAACAATTACATATGCAATTATTACAGGAATTATGATTCTCATCATCTCTGATTTTTTTAACTGGTAATATTACTAAGGTACAAACTAATTATTTCATGGTAAAGTTGCTTAACTATTTTAAATACTTTGCAACGTTTTTTTTTTCAATCAGTCTTTATTCAGGAAGAAGACTAAAAACAAAAATAGAAAAGGACATGAAAAATCTGAAGCATTTTATGGTTACCATTCTCTGCCTGGTCATAACAGCTGGATTGGATGGTCAGATCCACAGAACGATTTACGGCAATAACCATGTGGTAAAAAAAGACCGTGAAGCCGGAAAATTTACAGGATTGAAAGTTAGCAGCGGAATTGATGTTTACCTGAAACAAGCTGATGATTTTTCGATTGCTGTGGAGGCGGACGAGAATCTTCATGAATACATCCTGACAGAGATCAGGGACGGAGTATTGAATGTTTATTCTGAGGTTAATATCAGGGAAGCTGAAAAGAAAGTAGTATATGTTTCAATGAAAGAGATCAATTCACTAAAAACCTCAAGTGCAGGAGATATTATTGGTGAAACACCCATCAAGACTGAAAGCCTGGAATTATCAGCCAGCAGCGCAGGAGATATAAAACTGGAGGTTTATACAAAAGAGATTGAGGCGAATGTAAGCAGTTCGGGAGATATTACCCTTGCAGGTGAATCAAATGTTCTTAAGGCCAGTTTAAGCAGCGCCGGTGATCTAAATGCCTACGGATTGGAAGTCAGGGAAGCTGATATCTCCGCTTCAAGTGCAGGTGATGCAGATGTCAGTGTTTCTGAAAGGCTCAGGGCAAGAGCCTCAAGTGCAGGTGATATAAACTATCGAGGTGATCCTAAATACATTGACGCCCACTCGTCCAGCGCAGGTGGGATACACAGAAAATAATTTTTAAATATATATATTCCACTTTTATAACAAGTGCCGGCGGGATATACTACCGGCATTTTTTTAACTTTGCGATGTAACCTGACGGGATCAGGCATTGGTTAACCTGGAATCATTAATTCAAGATAATATGCAAATCGAGCTTAAGAGAGATTTTAAATGGTCATTGGTAATTCCTACCAGCATGGGTGTGCGAATTACCCCAGTTAACGGACAACCAGTCCACAACAGCGATATGTTTCATATGCAGGTCACAAGCGCTGAGACCAATGTAGCCAGTATTCCATCATTCCTTGGACTTCCGGTCAAGGTCCTTACAACTTTTGTTAAGGAGAGTCCGATTGCAAGGATGATTAAGGATAATCTTTCAGCCCGGCATATGGAATATGAAGGGGTCGATGTTGAGCAAGGCGGACCATGGGGTTACAGGCATCAGTTCAACATAGCCGACAGCGGTTATGGTTCGCGTGGGCCAAGAGTTCAGAATGATCGTGCAGGTGAAGTAGGAAGAACCCTGAATGTAAAAGACTTTGACCTTAACAGATTATTTGGCAAAGAAGGAGTCCAGATTCTTCATCTTTCAGGACTTATCGCAGCATTATCTCCCGAAACTAGTAATTTCTGCCTTGAGCTGGCAAGAACAGCCAGGAAAAACGGAACAAGGATTTCATTCGATCTCAATTTCAGAGCTACTTTCTGGAAAAACAGGGAAAAAGAACTTTCATCTGTTTTTAAGGAAATAGCAGGCATCTCAGATATTTTAGTCGGCAACGAAGAGGATTTCCAGCTTTGTCTTGGAATTCAGGGTCCTGAAGAGGGAGGAAAAGATCTTGCAGCTAAAATCGAAAGCTTCAAAGAGATGATCAAAAGGGTTAAAAATGAGTTTCCCGGAACTTCTGTTTTTGCAACTACCCTTCGTCAGGTTATCAATGCCAACGATCATCTCTGGGGTGCTATTATGCTCGAAGGCGATACCTGTTATATTATT
>JGI11641J44799_10000052_pt1 | contig 29321 bp, 23 predicted proteins | sample WetSurSiteA1Bulk_FD_44799 | JGI IMG/M metagenome (IMG submission 44799) | reverse complement strand
GCTACATCAAACGCACACCGTTAACTGAATTCCGCACACAGCAGCGGGGAGGCAAGGGTTCCAAAGGTAGCGAAACGCGTGATGAGGATTACCTGGAACATATGTATCATGCCACCATGCACAATACCATGCTTTTCTTTACCGAGAAGGGCAGATGCTTCTGGCTTAAAGTATATGAAATTCCAGAAGGGACCAGAACCTCAAAGGGTCGAGCTATCCAAAATCTCCTGAACATCGAATCAGGTGATAAGGTAAAAGCATTCATCAACCTAAAAAGCCTGGTGGACGCTGAGTATATTGCCAACAATTACATTGTGCTTTGCACGACCAAAGGTATAATCAAGAAAACCTCGCTGGATGCTTATTCAAGGCCAAGACAAAATGGTATCAACGCGATAAACATCAGGGAAGGCGATAGCCTGCTCGAAGCCCAGCTTACGAACGGCAGCAATGAGATTCTTCTGGCTGTCCGTGCGGGGAAAGCTATCCGGTTCCATGAAAAAACAGTTAGGCCCATGGGCCGTACTGCATCAGGCGTTACAGGGATCAGGTTTACATCGCCGTCCGATGAAGTGGTGGGAATGATCTGCATTCAGGATACTTCGACCAATGTTCTGGTTGTATCTGAGAACGGCTATGGCAAGCGTACCGAGTTGGAGGATTACCGTGTGACCAACAGGGGAGGAAAGGGCGTGAAAACCATCAACATTACCGATAAGACAGGGCCCCTCATTGCCATAAAAGCCGTAACTGATAAGGATGATATCATGATCATCAACAAATCAGGACTTACCATCAGGCTGGCAGTGGCTAATCTAAGGCTTATGGGAAGGGCAACACAGGGTGTAAGGCTCATCAACATCAAGAGTGGTGATTCAATCGCTGCAGTTACTGATGTGGTGGGGTCCGCAGACAACCCTGATGAGAGGGACCCGGAAGATTTTTCAGAGGAAAACGGTAATTTAACTGCTTAATATTCTGCGATCTTTTGGACAATAAACAAATTGAATTTATATTTGGCAAAATTTTTGATACTAACCATTAAGCAATTTTTATAATAATTTTAAAAACGAATACGATGAAGCGAATTAGTTTGTTTCTTATTGCGATGTCACTTTTTGCCGGAACCTGTTTGAAAGGCCAGACACCTGCAACAGGTGGTACGGCACTGAATTACACTGGCCTGGAAAATAAACTGAAGAAGAGTGATGCTGAAATTATCGATCCCAAAAAGAACATCAAAGCCAAAACCTGGACGAGCCGCGCCCAGTTGTTAATCGATATTTTTAATGTAAACAACGATGTTTTGCAGAAGGAGATGGATCAAACCACAGCAAAGTTGTTTTACAAAGAACCATTGGAAATTCAGACTTCCGATGAAGGTGGAAATAAAGTGGAAGTATATGTATATGAACGTGTTAATCTGAAATTTGTGAATGGGAAACTGGATAGCTGGACCGAAACCAAGAAGATTCATCCGGATCCTCTGAAAGAGTCGAGAAAATCAATTGACGAAGCTATTAAGGTAAATACTGACGGAAAAGCTGATGAGGATATCATTAAAGTTATCGGAAACCTGAAGACTGCTTTTGAGAACGAGGCCGTGATCGCCTATGAAAAGAAAGACTTCAAATTGTCATATGAGGATTTTATCCAGATCCTGGATATGAACAAGCTACCCCTGATGAACAACAGAATTGATACTGTAGATATCTATTATGCCGGTAGGGCCGCACTGGAAAACAAGGATTATAAGGAAGCTAACAGGCTTTTTGAAACTGCAGCTGCCAATGGTTTTAATGATCCTTACATTTATGTATTCCGCAAACAGAGCTATTTCGCAAGTGGTGATACAACCAGCGGGGTAAATGTAATTATTGATGGATTCAATAAATTCCCTGAGAATCAGGCTATTATGAATGAATTGATCAATTATTATGTGGTTGCCAACCAGGGTGAGGAAGCCTTGAAGCTCATTGCCAAAGCCAAGGCCACCGATCCCCAGAATGCTTCCTACTTACTGGTAGAAGGAGCGCTGTATGACAAGATGGGAAATTTTGAGGAAGCTGTCAAGTCATACAAAAGCTGTTTGGAGCTCGATGCCAATTATTTCGATGCCAATTATAACCTTGGCGTTCTGTATTTCAACAAAGCTGTGAAAATATATGAGGATGCTTCCAAGATTTCTGACAATACCGAATTTGAAAAGGTTCAGAAACAGGGCGACGAAATGCTGAAAGCAGCTATTCCTTTCATGCAGAAAGCCAATGAACTTGAACCAAGTGACCGGGTGCCGCTGGAAACGTTAAAAACGATTTTCTACAGGCTTAAAATGACTGAACAGTATGACGAAGTTGTAAGAAAACTCAGCACCCTGTAATGCTAAAAAGGGAAGTGTATACTTCCCTTTATTTTAGCTTATTCTATTTAACATAATATTAATTATGGGACATTTGCCATAGTAAGCTTCTTTGCTTACTATCTGCCTACTGTTTACGAATCAGTTTATCAGAATAAAAGACATTTGCAGATGGCGCGTTCTCAAAGAAAGAGCCTTCAGGTAAAGGCACCTGTACTTGTATCGTTATACCGCCTATCGCCTCACCATTAATAAATTGCATGATATTGATTCTCCTGAACGGTCGCAGACATCCCCTAAAGCCAACAATCCTGAATTTACACCTGCATTCTTCGTCATCTGTATACTGGCCCATGATCTTGCCAGCTACTTTACCGGACTCGGGATCGATCTTTCCGGAGAAATTTCCAATTACCTTGCCAAGCTGTTCAATCTGCAGTGTGATAGTGCCTTTTATCTGTTTGCCTTTTACTTTGACGCCTGTAAGCATTCCCGTTACAGGGCCGCATACTGTGCCATAAATCTCGCCTTTTATTTCACCATCAAAAGGTGGTTTGAGGAATTTGTTTTCTTCTTTCGGCATATCAATCATCAAGGTCAACTGTTTTTCCTCTCCTGGTTTCAGCCTTAAAGCTTTAATATCTTCCTTCAGTTCTACTTTCCATTTTTCGGGAAGTGTATTGGCTATCTTTAATTGCAGTTGAACTTCACGTTTTTCTTTAGGATTACCAACCATAAAGCCAAAACCTATTGGCATGCCGGCTGTGTAAGGTATATATCCTACATTTGACTGAGTATCATTATTGTATGTATTTACTTCATTGCTGCTTGTTACATGAGCGCGGATGCAGAAATGGTGAACTACCTCTCCTGCACCAAGTGGTGCTATGTACCATTTTACCCGTGCCGAGGCAGGTGGTATATTCTGGTCTGCGTCGGAAAAATTTGAAGTGCCAGCGGCAAGGGTTCCAATGTTCAATGTTGCTGGATTACCATTGATATCAAGCATAGGATTCCATGTAACGGAACCGGTTCCTGCCTTTGCATATTCAAAGGTTACAGTAACATTGTTAGCTGGCTGATCACCTACATTTCTTACACGGCAATATACACTGTTCTCATAATTTGTTGGGTTGCCCATGCTATCGAGTATATTAATGATAGCATTCCATTCTGATGTTCCTCCGTTATTGATAAACAGGTCTACGGACGACCAGTCGGGACTATTGATGCCAATATAAGGTCTCGACATCCACCACGAAGCGCCCCACCGAAGGAAAGTCACATCGGGACCGTAATTAGTCCCCGTGGGATGAAGCCCAATGGCATAAAATGCAAGTTCAGTAGTCTTATGTTCTATTGAGCCTGCACCATAGATGTCAATGGCCGCGCTCACACAACCATCACGGATGGTGCGGAAAACGTTTTCATCATCATTGGGTATTGCAGTTAAAGCACCATGAGTGCTCAGGTAATATGTAACAGCTCTGTACCATATACGGGCTGCTTTAAGCACTTCTTTTCCATTGCGGTTTTCTTTTCCCAGGCTATAAACCGGTATTAGTACCGGATTTCTTGAAGATCGCTGATGTACTCCTCCCTGACCAGTTAAATAAGCACAATGTGCAAGGATGGTTCCTCTGGCATAATGGTCAGTAGTGCTGGACCTGTCATCAAAGTGATCCAGCTTACCAGAATCAAACGCATTTGTATCTCTTGGGAAAGCTATATTTCGGAAAATAGTAGCCGTTGAGGAAATGTCCGAACCTGGCCACCATTGTTCTGAAAATAATCCGGCAAAAGTATCAGATAAACCTTCATGAACTGCGCTTAGCCATCCTGAATAAGTAAGTCCTGGATTTCCATTTGCGTCTTTAAAATTGAAATCGGTCATAGCATGCTGGTATTCATGACTTACTATGAATCTGGATCCTGCCATGTAATCATATGGAGGGGTGCCGCCAGGGTCGCCATCGAAAAAGACCAAATAAGAAATCCATTGATTTCCAATGAGCTTCTTATTAAAAAAGGCATTGACCCACCTGGGTGAACCTGGTGCGGATGAAAGCAGATCGGTAAAACGAACATGTACTACGACATTTACAGGTTGTGAAGGAACCAACGGGGCGGTAAATTGGTTATTATCCCATCCGGCTCTTCCGCCTGCCAATGCATCATACCATTCATACAGTTCAGTACAAAAGTGATGTGCATCTGTTTCAGGTTGCTGACCCAATGTTCTTTGCGTATCCGAAGCATCTAATGGTAAACGATCCCAGTTATTGTTATTATCTTCAGAAATAAGCAAACCACCGTTAACTATTCCATCACCAACAGTATCAGAAGTGAAAATCAACAAGAGGGATAAACCATAATTGGGGCTATCATTAGCGTCATAAGTAAGCACATCCCTTGCATTGAGCTTATTTTTAAGCAAGTAGATCATCGAAACATCATCCTGTACATTTTTCAGGTTTTTGGCGGCTGGATTTCCAAGAGGAACAACACCCAATCCCGCACCAGCAGTATTAATTTCGGTTCCTTTCCGATCCGGAGCAAAATACAATATCTCGCCGGTTGCAGCATCAATAACAGCCATACCATTATCCACCAATTTTTTTGGATGGATTTCATCCTTTTGAGCATTTTCTTCCCCCTGCAAACGGAAAGGAAATTCAGTTAATCCATATCCAAATGTTATCCATGTATACAGAAATTTTTCTTTCCATGGATAAAGAGCTAGATTAGGTTTACCCAATAGCGGAAAGTTTTTCTCATTTATACCCATTACTTTCTTAAATTCCGCATAACCTTTCAGGTCTTTTATCGGAGCCATTAAGATTTCCTGCAGTTCCGTATCCTTTATCTTTGGCGTATTGGAAACTTCAATATCCCTGTAACAACTTGATTGAATTTCTACTATATTTCCATCTGCATTAAAATGGAAAATCAGTTTTGAACCAAATACAGGTATATCACCTCCAATTACTTTTGTTGTTGTTGCATTACTTATAAGAAGATCATATTCAGCATGCAGGAAATTGATATCATCTTTTTGAATACGGTTCAGCCTATAGGTAAAAGGCTTATCTGATGGAAGAAAGAGTTCCCTGTAACCACTCATAAAAGCAACTACTGCTTTTTCAATAGTACTTCCTTTATATGTCTTTACATCAGTTGAGAGTTCCGGGATGTTTAAATTCGCTTGTAAGAGTGACCCCCTGATAAATGAAGCTGTACCTCGGACTTCATTCCATTCAAACGACAGATCAACTATCTCCTCTGTTAACTTTTTTAACAGTTCCAATTGCTTTGGAACAATGTTTTTAATGTTTGATAAATTTTTCATAAAACATTATTTAGTTGTATAAAAAATATAGATGCAAATGCAAGACTCTTATTCTAAATAAAGAAAGTGAAATGAGAGGAATGTTTCTATAGTGTTTCCCACGTGTTTTCTTATACCGTCAAGGCAATATCCTGAAATAGGATACAACGATAGTATTGCAATAACTTAACTGATATGCAGTAATTTTTTGTAAAGTCCGGAATGATATAAACGATTGAAAGTTAATGAATATGACGTCCAAAGTCAAGATCATCCGTCAAATATTTATAATTTTAATTTCAATTCCGGGTAAAATGGTTCGATGTCCAACTAATTGCCACAACATCGCAACAGTTCCGCGGTGTTCTGGCAATCGTCGCCCGTTTCCTGTCCCATGTCCCTTGTTCTTAGTCCCTTTTTCAATAAACCTCCGGTATGATTGTCTGATCGCTGAATGGCGGCCTTACATATTTATGGCTTTCCTGCCTGGGTGTTAATTTGATTTTTTTCTGAGGTAGTTCCTGATAAGGTATCAAACCCAGCAGATGATGGATGCAATTAAGGCGCGCACGTTTTTTATTGTCGGCAGGCACCACAAACCAGGGTGATTGCTTGGTATCGGTATACCGGAACATTTCGTCCTTGGCCCTGGAATACTCAATCCATTTTTCACGTGACGCCAGGTCCATTGCGCTTAATTTCCAGCGTTTGGTCGGATCATCGATCCGTGCCTGGAACCGGCTTTCCTGTTCCTCATCCGAAACCGAGAACCAGTATTTGATCAGCATAATCCCGGACCGGATCAACATGTTTTCGAATTCGGGACAGGAACGCATGAATTCCTGGTATTCCTCATCCGAGCAAAATCCCATTACACGTTCCACACCGGCCCTGTTGTACCAGCTACGGTCAAAAAGTACCATTTCACCCGTTGCTGGTAAATGTGCCACGTACCGCTGAAGGTACCATTGCGCCTTTTCACGCTCCGTTGGTGTACCCAGAGCGACCACCCGGCAGATCCTTGGATTCAGGCTTTGTGAGATACACTTGATCACCCCACCCTTACCTGCAGCATCCCTACCCTCAAAGATCACCACCACCCTTAATCCTTTGTATTTTATCCATTCCTGCAGTTTTACCAGCTCTATCTGGAGTCTACGCAGTTTCTTTTCATATTCCTTTTTCGGTATCTTCCGCTTGTCCCGCTTTTCCGGCTCAATGCTTTTGATTTTACCCATGAGGTTAAGATCTTGTATTTCATTAACCGATTCTATTCCCCATCCTGGATACACCGAACAGAAAACCCATATTGATTTGCTATATAATATCCTGTAACATTTGTCCCTGAATAATCCATACTCCACCACCAGGAATAATCTGCATCCTCTGGGGTGGAAGTCCACCAATAACCTTTAAAATTATAATAAAGGAAAACCTGCTCTTCTGTTNCCCGGCNCCCCCCAGGAAGAGCCGTAAAGCCACTGCTGTTGCTGGCTCCTGCGTTGGGTTCGCTCCAATGCACAATACCGCTTTCCTTCAGCTTACCTCCGGCGGTTTCTATCCCTCCCAGATAATCAATTAATGTCTCCCATTCTGCAGTGGTGGGAACATGCCAGCCTTCAGGACAAAGATTGTCACTGTTTACGGCATACCAGTTATACAACGCCCCATAGGGCTCTTTGTTGCCAGCCGAATCATTATTCATCCAACAATAAGCAGGGGTGACGAGGCTATTCCAATCGGCGCTATCAGTAACTTTCGTTATTCCTGTACCGTCATTGTAACGTGTGGTCTTCAGGTTTTCCACCATCCACACCTGTGAACCGATGGTCACCGTATGGTAAACATTTCCATCGATGTCGGTGACAGTTAATGCATTGTTTTTTTCCTTCTCACAACCTATTGAAATGAGCAGGAAGATTCCGGCAGCCATGAGCTGCATGGTTGAAAGTCGCATTTCTTTTTGCATTTAAGGTTTTGTTTAAAGATTACTTAAAAATAGTAAATATTCCATTCATTTGGTATCCTTCGGCAATACCCCTATTTCAGACTTTCTTATAGTATAAAAAAAAACCCCGCACTTGGCGGGGCTAAAATAATGGTAAGTATATTGTTTTTACAATTATACCAATTTTACATTCACTGCGTTCATTCCTTTGCGACCCTGTTGCAGGTCGAAGGTTACTTCATCGTCTTCGTTGATGGTATCAACCAAACCGCTGACATGAACAAAAAACTCTTCGCTTGTTGCGTTGTCCTTAATAAAACCAAAACCTTTTGATTCATTAAAAAATTTTACTTTTCCTTCTTTCATAATAAATTAAAATAATTATGCCGCAAAGGTAGACTATTTATTTAACATGCGGTGTTCATTTCAACGTTATTATTTAATAATTCACTGATTAGTCAGCTGTCAATGTCGTACATTTGAGGATGCATGAACCATTGGGAATGAAACCAATAAACCGGAAGTATTTTACCTATATTGAATTAAGCGCACTGGTGCTGACGGTTTTGTTGAAGTATTTGTTAATGGACTGGCTTGGTATGCGGGCTTTCTACATTGCGGGGATCTGTCTTTTCTGGTCAGGTTATATTGCCTACAGGTATTCGCTGGATCATTCGATACTGAGATCCTGGGGACTTCAAAAGGAGAATTTTGGGAAATCGCTTCGTGTGCTATTACCTTTCCTGATAATCAGTGTTTTCCTAACCATTATTTTCGGGAAGATCAACCACATTCCCATAATTAACCTGAACATCATACCTGTTTTGGTTTTGTATCCCCTGTGGGGAATCATTCAACAGTTTATGGTGGTTTGCATCCTGGTTCAGAATCTGCAGAACCTGCCTGGATTCTCCCTCAGGATGAACAGGGCCATTTTACTGCCGTCCATCTTGTTCAGCCTGATCCACTATCCCCATTTTACGCTCATGGCATTCACCTTCATCATGGAAATTATCTTCATCACGGTATTCCAGCGGTGGCGCAATTTGTGGTCACTGGGAATTGCACACGGCTGGATAGCGAGTTTTGTACTGTATTATTTTCTCAACCGCGATCTGTGGGTTGAACTTTTCGCCTGGTTTTAAATGTGGAAGAAGCGCCTGAGGTCCATTCCCCTGTTAAGCCGGTAATGTATGAAAAACAGAATTGCTGCAATCGCTGTCATGCAGGCAAAAACGATCAGGCTCCACTGAAATCTAAAATCACTTTTGAAATACCATGAAAGAATGCCTTCGATACATAGCGAAAGGAAACCAACCGAAAGAAAAATGTATCCCAGAACATTGAATCCATGTTGTTTTGTTTTCCTGATAATCCAGGTCAGAACGATGATAACCAGGTAGAATGACAATAAAAGCGGTATGCCCAATTGTGTTCCCCATCCAATTTTCTGATTGTACATATCCAGCAGAATCAATAACAGTGAAGTAGTAACAAAGCTTCCGCCAAGTAATAGAAAGAGTCTGTGACGCCAGAATGAAAGCAGCGAAATGTTGGCAAAGAGCACCAGACAAACCGTGATCGAATACCTCGACCAGGTGATACTTTTCGAAAGAACCAAATTGATGATCAGTGTCACAAGAATCCCGGAAAACAAGATAATGCCAGACATTTCCCAGAATAACATCCGTTTTTGCTTCCTTGTCAAATGCTCATAGCCATCAAGGAGTCTTTCGTAATGCCGGTTAATGCCGGCAGTTTTAGAATCCTCCTGGGTTGGCGGTTGATCGAATTCGGAACATCCGCATAAGGGACAAATGTCCATTGATCCATCAAGCTCAACTCCGCACCTTGGACAAAATTTCATACCAATTGGATTAATAAGTGGTTAATTTCACCCGGATACCCTGATGTGTTAAAAACCGAAAGAACTTCTTTTCCAAATCGTTGGTGCGGGAAATATTTCCGAAGCTGATGACCAGCAGGTCCCTGAAACCAATCACCCCGCAGTTCACTTTCAGTTTCTTATTGGGGGGCGGCGGAATAAAAACGAAATGATCTACATGTTTTTCAATCTCCGCAGGAAGTTCAATTCTGCCCAAATTGGTAACTACACCGCTATACTGGTTTGCGCCCTGAGAATAATATTTGAAATAGAGTATCAGGTCTTTCAGGAACAAGGGTATACCACGGACAAAGAAATTCTTCTCACTACCCACATTCCGCGAGATAATTTTATTGATCAGCTTTTCGTCTGTTTCGAGCTTCATTTTGTGGTAAACTATCTTAATAATCTCATCAAAAGAATATTGCCCCAAACGCAGATCAATTTCAGGGAGCACAAAAAGTGAGAAGTTCCTCAGCGATTGTGTGGGATAGATCTGGCGCAAATTTATGGGAACCTGAACACGCAGGATCTTCCTTTTTCCATAGCGGCTGTAACGAGGCATTTCGGTATAAATGTCCTGTAATACAGCCAAATATACCGCAACCAGGTAATCGGTAATACTGGCTCCCTTTTCCCTGGCTTTTGATTTGATCTCAGCAAGCGAAACAAGAGCTGTCAGCGTATGATAACGTGGTTTCTCATTGAGAACATACGGCAAATGAAATGCTTTGGTATATTGAATAACCGGTGGAATATCTGCCTTAAAATACTGATTGTAAGCATCTTCAAATTCCTGATCCTGAATATCGCTACTTCGTCCTGTGGCGGAATAATCGATTCCTTTACCTTCTTTTTCAGCAAAATAAGCCAGGAGCAATGTTTTAAAAAACACGGAAGCCCCCGTACCATCCGTAAGAATATGGGAGAATTCTACACTGATGCGGTTATTAATGACAACGATCCTGAATAACAGGGCATCTTTCATGTATACGATGTCAAAGGCACGGCAAATGCCCTGATTATCAGCAACGGGAATCAGAGGACATGCTATGTGTTCAAGGTAGTACCAGAAAAAACCCTTTCTCAGGCATACTTTAAAATAAGGAAACCTGGCTTCGGTTTTGCGGATGGCTCTCAACAGGCAGCCTATATTCACCCTTTCATTCAGGATTACTGATAAACGAAATACCGTTGTATGTTCTTTTGAACGCACTGCAGGATATATTTTGGCTGCATTATCGAGCGGAAGCCAAGCATATTTTCTCAAACCTTCCTTTTTAACCGGAATGTCCAAATGACTGATTTTTATTTCATTTATGCGAAGTTATTCAATTGGCATATAATTTGACATGCTTAACTGGAATAATATACTACCGGATATGAAACTTACAGAAAAAATTCTTGTTGTAGTGTGGCTGGTGATGATCGTTCCCTCCTGCTCAAACGCACAATTCTTTAAAAAGGTCTCTAAAACCCTGAATACATCGACCTCAGGAAGTTTTACCGAGAAAGAAGCCGCTGATGGGATCAAAGAAGCATTGATCAAGGGCACTGGTGAAAGTGTTAACCTGGTTTCAGTCCTTGATGGTTACTTTGGCAATCCGGAGATCAAGATACCCTTCCCCCCAGATGCCAGGGCTGTGGAATCTAAGCTGCGGTCAGTCGGATTGGGGAGCCAGGTGGACAAGGCCATCCTATCAATCAATCGTGCAGCTGAGGATGCCGCCAAAGAGGCCAACCCTATTTTCGTTTCGGCGATTACCGGTATGACCATTGCAGATGCCATCAATATTGTCAGGGGTGAAAACAATTCCGCGACCCTGTATTTACAGAAAACCACCTCGGCAGGATTGAAGAGCAAATTCCAGCCCGTGATCAAAAACTCACTCGACAAGGTGGAAGCGACCAAGTACTGGACGGACCTGATCAGTACCTACAACAAAATTCCCTTCGTACAGAAAATGAATCCCGACCTTGCTGCCTATGTCACCGATCAGGCCATCAATGGGTTATTTATTATGATTGCCAAGGAAGAGTTGAAGATCAGAAAAGATCCGATGGCCAGAACAACAGACCTTTTGAAAAAGGTTTTTGGGAATTAAGCAGAAATCTTCGTTTTGCAGTAACTTCTTTTCCCCTATATGGGTATAAGGATGTAAAAAGATCATACTTATGAAAATAGGGATAATCCTGCTTTGCCTCATTTGGTCCCTGGATGGTTATGCGCAGGAAAGCACCAAAATCATTGACATGGAAAGGATTCCGCAGAAGAAGATCCGCAGTCTGATCGCTGATCAGTTTTCTTCGGAGAATCTTCATGGTTTTAATGAACTTCAGGCTACCTACAGGAAAGGGCAGAAACTTTCCGGTTACCATATCCTGGAATCCGCCTATTTTCTTAAAGAAGATCCCGCAAAAGTATTTAATACCTACCTGATCACCAGTCCCGCAGTATCATGGAATGGCAGCATGGTATCCTTCGGTGTGCTGGTATCCAAATGGGAAAACACAGTCATATACAGGAATGACAAGGATTTTGCCGGCATTGATACCGGACAGGTGTTTTATGTGAACCTGAAGATCCTGAAAGGATTGTACAATCTTGCTGTAGGCCTCGAGATCGTGAATATCGACACCACCAACAAATCGATTACTTTCAGCTATTTAAAGGGTGGAAAATCACGCGGGGAACAAACCCTGTACTTTATTCCCACCAGGAGGGGATATACGGAAATTATCCACCAGACTGCCTTTAAAAGTGATTCCTTTCTCCGCGACTGCTACCTGTATCCCTATTTCCACCGGATTGCCATTAACGAGTTTCACAGGAATATGAAAAGGAGCCTGCAGGGCAGCGGCAAGATGCTGGCAAAGCAATAAGGGTATTGAACAGAAATTCGAAGATGAAACCTGGCCTGAAAATAGTAATTATGATCGTGTTTCTGATACCTGCCTCCTCCTGCAGGCATTTGAAGGACTACTTCAGAAATCCGGATACAGAGACGCTGGTCAGTTCAATTCAATCGTCCATATTGACAGGTTTTACGGCCAATCTTGCCATGACTGTCATAGAGGGAAGTTCTTTGCCGGGTGTTTCATTAGTGCGCAGCAATGAAGGCTTCCCCTGCTCTGCCCTGATGGTTATTGACCTGTCAGTTACTTCAGGACCTGAATTTATTCGGTGCAAGGCCGGTACAATAACCATAGCCGGATTATGGCCGGATGCCACCACTGCAGTTCTCTCCATATTGTATTCTGACTATAACGCTGGTACTGAAATCCTCGATCTGATCGGTATTGAGACCATACCAGTAATGCGGGACGGCAACAATATCACTATAGCTTTGGCAGATATGGATATCCGCTTGAATCCCGACCAGGTATCACTTCTTCAGGTCAACCTTGGCACACTGGAAATTACCACCGAGCTGAAGCGCCTTGAAATGACCAGGGCTACTGATGTTTATGTCGCCGTTACACAGGATGCCTATCTGATAGATGTTACTAACCAGGGAACGCCTGATGATAATACTGATGATGATTACACCATTACGGGTGGCGGACAGCTGATACAGGTTGCAGGCACTTCGGCAGAAATTGTACAGGTTGCCATGGTTGATGTTCAGGTTGCTTCAACATGCATCGAAAATCCAGTCTCCGGAATGGCCCTGATCAGGACAACCGGTTTGGAGGATGAAGGATTTCCCGAACTTGGAACTGCCGTGCTACAGTGTCGGCCAGGTTGTGACGGTACAGCCCGGGTACTGGTTGCTACTGGTATGTATGCAGGTGCTAACGGAAGTGATGTTGATTTTCACCTGTAAACAATCTTTCTTACAAGACTTTCCTTTTTCCCGCCGAGCACCAGAATATACAATTCCCCTTTTTGCAGTGATTGCCTGGTGAGGTCAGTAATCGCAATCTCCTTCCTGCCCTGTTTCATCATTTCTGATCCCAAAATCACACCCTGAAGGTTGAACAAACTGATGCAATAATCACCATCAAGAGGTTGATTATCTACAATATAAATCATATTCCCTTTACATAACAGGTCAATACGATTCTGCGGTTTGTATGCTTCTGGCAGCGAGGTGAACATGTCCGGATCGGCACCGCTGTATCCGAAGGGACTTTTTTGCGCGGCAGCAAAATATAACCATGATGTAGCGTCGAGGCTTGACCAATCAACTGCCCAGATGCCGGCTATGGCGCCCAGGTTTTCATTATATGCAGGAACGGTACCGTCAGCGTTGATATGATCTCTTATACCGGCAAAAAGGATGTTGCTTTTAGGACCGGCAGCTGCAATGTAGGACAGTGTTCCCTCGTACCAGGTGGCAACTGGTCCTACCCCGTCGAATCCATATGGTTCTCCCCTGCCCTTTGTATACAGCAGCTTTCCTGCCATGGATAAGGCATTCAGCGATTCAGCAGGAAGCTTCAGGGAGGAAGCCAGGGCGGCAAGCCATGTATTCACCAGCAGCACGGGTCTTGCTGAATTCGGCCCCTCTTTCCAAAAGAGCAGCTGATCGTCCCAGCCGGAGCTCATGACATAATCCATAACCTGATCCGCTTTTATCGTATCCCCAAGTTCCAGCAACCCATATAGTGTGGCTGCATAACCCTCATAATTGGAAACTTCTGATTTCTGTCGGCTCAGCAAATTCAAAGTATTGACCTTACCAGATGGTTCGATCAGATCATATAGGAATGCTTTGGCCTTGAGAATGGCAGGGTAAACCTCGCTATCGCCTGACTTCCTGTAATAATAGGCCAGACTGCCCGGTATCCAGGGAAAATCACCCATCCATACCGTATTGTCCCCTTCGAGGTTGACAAGGATATTTCCTGATTCGGAATTCCATGCCCGGGGCCAGTAACCCTCTGCTGCCTGGTGACTGGCAAGGAATTGAGCCAGGTTTTCGGCTGCTACTGCAAAATCGTTCAGGGCAACCGGACCATTCCATTCACCTTCCTCGGTGAGGGCCCTCAGTGCCAGTCCCTGACCATATAGCCACGATGAACCGTCAGGTATCCACGTGGTGAGCAGTCCCGTGGATTTTTGCCTGTTTTTGAGGGCAGTTGCAGCATTCAAACGGACAGCCTCCAGGTCATCTATCTCAAAATCCACCAGTTGTTCCAAATGTTGGGCCCGGATGAAATGATCAACCGTTTGCCCGATTAAATGGCGGAAGGACACCACACCTGAATCCGCTTCCATGTCTGTCAGGTCTGATGAATTCATGGTAACGGCAAAAGAGATGACCTGCACTGAACTCCAGTTGAATTGCCGGCCATTTGAGAATTGTTCCTTCAGTATCACCAGTTGGTTGCACCAGCGGTCGATATGAGCCAGGTTTTCCCAGGTATAGGATGCCTGCAGGCCGGCGGATTCAAATTTAAGCTCTACATTCCGGACCTGGCTTTTCCCAGGTTTTCCGCGGACATCCAGTCCAATTACATCCAGATCCGACAGGTCCAGCGGAACTGAAAGCACAAGGTAGCACTGTGCGAATTTTCCTCGGATTCCGGCCCCATACTTCCAATGCAGGTGCAATGCAGTATCAGATGAAACATAGCAGGAATCACCCAGCATAAGACTTGACTGGTTGCACATCCATTGTGGAGCATCCAAAAATGTCTCATCGGCAATAATCCTGTCTCCTTCCCATCCCAGGGTGAATTCCTGGGAGTGCAGCAGGAACGGGCAACAAAAAATGCAGAAGAGGCTGAGTAGTTTTTTCATAGAGTGACTATCTTTAGTATTTGCAATTTACACAATTTTCTCCATGGATAAGCGAACATTATGGCGTACCAAACCCCTTCATAACATCCTCAATGAATCGAAAGAAAGCCAGCAATCAGGGCTTCAGTTAAAGAAATCGTTGGGTGTAAGGGACCTGACAGCTTTTGGGATCGCTGCAGTAGTAGGCGCTGGGATCTTCTCCACCATCGGTAATGCTGCCACTGACGGGGGACCTGCAATCAGTGTTCTTTTTATTTTTACTGCCATTGCCTGTGGCTTCTCAGCCTTGTGCTATGCCGAGTTTGCATCTATGGTACCAGTGGCCGGCAGTGCCTACACATATGCCTACTACTCCCTGGGGGAGCTGATCGCCTGGATTATTGGATGGGATCTGTTGCTTGAATATGCCATTGGCAATATCGCCGTGGCCATATCCTGGTCGGATTACTTCACTGAATTTATCCGCGGATTTGGATGGCATTTGCCTGAATTCCTGACCATGGATTATTTCAGCGCGTTGAAGGCCCATGGGATGATAGTGGAAACGCTGAACCACGGAGGCGATGTTTCAGCGTTGTCCGCTTCACTGCAACAAGCAAATGAAGCCTGGATCACCGCCCCTTCGCTGGGAAATTTCAGATTCATTGCAGACCTCCCCGCACTGATGATTGTTGCGGTTATAACTTATGTCGTTTTTATTGGCATCAGGGAATCCAGGACAGTAAACAACATCATGGTAGGTATCAAACTGCTTGTCATATTTCTGGTGATTGTTACCGGTTCGTTTTATGTGCATCCCGAAAACTGGAGTCCTTTTGCTCCCGAGGGCATTTCAGGGGTACTGAAGGGGGTTTCTGCAGTATTCTTCGCATTTATAGGCTTTGATGCCATATCCACAACGGCCGAAGAATGCAGGAACCCGACACGCGACCTCCCCAGGGCAATATTTTATGCACTTGGCATTTGTACAATTTTGTATGTTTTGATAGCTTTGGTGCTGACGGGCATGGTCAATTACCGTGAGCTGGGTGTCGGAGATCCGCTGGCCTTTGTGTTTAAAAGGATCGGACTCGACTGGATCAGCGGCATCGTTGCCTTTACAGCGCTGATAGCGATGGCCAGTGTACTCCTGATATTTCAGCTCGGCCAGCCCAGGATTTGGATGAGCATGAGTCGTGACGGCCTGCTTCCCAAAGCCTTCTCCAAAATTCATCCCCGCTACAAGACACCTTCTTTTGCCACTATCGTTACCGGCATTGTGGTCGCGCTACCTGCTCTGTTCATGAATCTGAAGGAAGTTACCGATCTCACCAGTATCGGTACATTGTTTGCCTTTGTTGTAGTATGTGGAGGTATCCTGGTGCTGCAAAATAATCCTGCGAAACCTCATAGCCGGTTCAGCGTACCCTATGTCAGCGGAAGATTCATCATACCGGTGTTGGTTGCGGGACTGATTGCCATCAACCTGGTTTTTAACAGGGACTATTGGAATGATTTCTTTTTGTTTGGTTACGGTAAATCCTTTTACCACAGCTTAGTTGAAAAATTGCCCATGATGATCTTTCTCGTAACCTGCCCCATAATTGCCTGGATCAGTTACAGGAAAAGACTATCCGTGATACCGGTACTGGGTTTATTGTGTTGTTTGTTTTTAATGACCAAATTGGGACATACCAATTGGCTAAGGTTTTTGATATGGCTGGGAACCGGATTGCTGGTCTATTTTTCTTTCAGCAGAAAGAACAGCAAACTGAATGGATCAAATCGCTAAAGCTTGCGGTATTCAGGGGCTGTTAATACCAGGTAGCCAAGAACAAATAGCGATGCAGCAGGAACAAGAATAAGAATCAAAGTGCCCATGTCGAATAGTATTAATCTTTTTTGAATTATTTCGTCATAAATATACGACTATTCGTCAAAGAAAGTTGCACGTTCGTCAATTTTTTTTGCAAAAATCAACCGATTAATTCTTAGTAACTTAAGAATACTCCTTCTTTGGATGCTAGTTGATGGAATGTTGGACAGGAACCTGTTCCAGCATGTTTTGTATAATCTGGAAAAGCTTCTCAAAATTCCGTCTTGATTCCTCATCAAAATCGTTGAAGTGTGTTCCTTCTTTTTGGAGTTTTGTGCAGAAATCAGTTGCCAGGATCAGACGGGATAAATTATTGCTTTCAATAAACTCGGTGTTCTTTACTGTAATACCGATGCGTTGTTGCAGGATAAAACGCTTGAAGTCAATGGTAGAAAAAAGATCCTCGATACCGGTAAAACCTTGCAGGCTTTGGATTTTACGGTTGACGGCCTCATCATTTCTGAAGAAAGTAGTTGCCTGGAGAAATTCAACGACATGGTTGCAGACCGGATTGTCCATTGTCAGCAAACCAAAATCAATTTTCCAGCCAAAAAGGATATTGGCCATCATGGGAATATTTTCCGGACCTGATGCGGGAATAAAATGAACCAGTCCCTCGTAGCCATACAACCGCGACATGGCATCAAGGTAATAATAGGTAATGGTATCCTCGACGATCAGGTTATTCTTTGGGAAAATGAACTGTCTGTCATTCAGCCGTGTACCCATCAGAGAGTATATCGGTGAAAGTGTATCCGCGGAGGCTTCATGCAGACTTCTGGCGTCCAGCACGATTGTTTCGCTTTTCTCATCAGCATCCTTGGCGCGTTGTACCGCCATGATCCTGTATAATTTCTGAATGTCGATCAGGTTGGGTGAGTGTGTGCAATAGATGATCTGCAGGTTATCCTTGAGATCCTCAAATACCTTCAGGACATCTTCCTGAGCCCTTGCGTGAAGGCTCAGACCTGGTTCATCGATGAGCATTACACGATTCCTGGTGTTCTCCTTGGCTGTTGCTTTGAGTTCGAGATAGAACGACAGAAACCATCTTACCCCCCTGCTTCTTTGTTTGGGATAAAGTCTTTCCTGCTTGTCCTTGATCCAAAATTCGAGGTAGGGCTTTCCGCTTTTCTCTGGCTGGGTATAATCGTAATGCTCCAGTTCAAAGTTGATTCTTATTTTATCGTTCTTTCCTACATTCTGGCGCCAGTAGTCCTGAAAATCAATTGTAATTTCGCTGTTCAGGTTTTCTATTTTCTGCTTCAGGATGCGGTGATTCTTCTCCCGAAAGAAATCTGCATTTAATCCGGCTACACAAAGGAAATTGCGCGCTGCCTTGTAGCCTTCGGCACGGGTGTTTTCATTCAGAAGATCTTCCAGGTCGATTTTATTGGGTAACAGGCTGCTGAAATCTTCAAAGAATTCGAACATGGGAACATGTTTAAAAAGCCGGAGACCTAATTCCTCGATGGTGGCATAATTCTTCTCAATCTCATGTTCCCTGTCGGCTTCACTTTCTGCATCCTTGATATTTTTTCCATCCAACAGCCGGTCGAGCGCCTTTCTCTTGATGGATAGGTTTTCGTTCAGATCCTTCAGGGTATTCACGACCTGTTGCCGGGAAATCCTCAGTTGCTCAAGCCGTCTGCCGATCAGCCGGCTCTCCCTGTCTGAGGAACAAAGTTCATACTGGTGTTCTGCATCGAGGATAAGGCCGGATTTGACCTTGGCTTCCTCAGCAACTGCGTTAAGCTGTGCTGCGATCTCGTTGAACTGCTTACAGGCATTCAGCTTCTCTGCAAGCGACTGGATGGCCGCTTTCTCCATTTCTACCTGGCCCAGTCTGTTTTTCAGGTCTGACTCAGCATCTGCCATATGTTGCCGGATAGTCTCATTTTCCTGTTCCGCCGCTATTCGTTCATCCGGCTTTTTCGATTTATTGAGAACGCGCATGGTATCTTCGAGTCTGGCATGCAGGGAATTCAACGTATGGCGAGCATCCTGAACTGCTTTTTCTGAAGCCTGCAGTTCCCTTGCTGAATGTTCTGTTTGTTGGACCAGTTCCTGAAAAGAACGGGCTATGCGCAGATCCATTTCCTGTCTTTTATTTTCCAAGGATCCGTAGAAGGCCAGCACTTCAGGCTCTGCTATTAAAATGGCGTTGCTTCTGGCATTGGTCCATTTTCTTTTGAGTGAAATTTCATGTTTGCTGCCCATTGCTTCGTGGAGGTCAGCCGGCAAAAGTCTGAAATCAACAATCTCATCCAGCCTGTCACCTTCCTCGAGCAGGAAAGTACAGGTGATCTCAGGGAAGGACTGGTCACTCCGAAGTACGTCATCCGTGATCTGTCCCTCATAAAAACTCCTTAATGCTTCCAGTACGGAGGTTTTACCTGATTCATTCTGGCCGATCAGGGAAGTAATGTTATCAGGAGACAGGTAACAAATGCCTGAATTCACGATCGAGCGATAGTTCATGATATGAAACGCAGTGATTTTCATGGATTCTTTGAGATTTTTTAAATCATTGCAGGTTTTGCAAATCGGTAACGGAAACCGCATACTAATACGTCATCAAGCTGTCTTTGGTTGCCTTTCCATGCTTCAAATGTTCCCTGAATCCGGTTTTTCTGTTCCTGCATGGGTAATTCACTGACAGATATCAGCAGTTCCCTGAATGACTTGTATTTGTATTTTTTACCATTCGAACCACCAAACTGATCCACAAAGCCATCTGTAAAGAGGTACAGCATATCATTATCCTCCAGGTCAAGACTGTGGCCTGTAAACGGTTTTTCCTCCTCAGCTCCGATACCAACCGGCATTTTATCTCCCTCAACTTCTATTAGACGATTGTTTCGTATCATGTATAACGGGTTGAACGCACCGGCAAAATCCAGCTTGTTTTTCCGGATATCCAGGATGCACACGGCTAAGTCAATACCGTCTTTCTGTTCTGATTCCTCTCCTGTCTGGCTCAACGCTTTCATGACATGTTCCCGCATGTTGTTTAAAACTGAAGCGGCTCCGTAAAAGTTCCCACGGGAGATAATCTCGTTTAAAAATGTAATACCGAGCAGACTCATAAACGCACCCGGTACCCCATGTCCGGTGCAGTCACCTACAGCGATAAAGATATTATCCCCGTGCCCTGAAACATAGTAGAAATCACCACTTACCATCTCCCGGGGCCGAAAGAATATAAAATACTCCGGTATAAGCCGGGCTATAAGTGACTCTGTGGGATATAACGCCTGCTGAATATAACTGGCATATTTGAGACTCTCGGCAATCTCACGTTGCTGCCTCAAGTAGTCGTAATAATGCTTGGGGTCTTCCTGAACAGGCCCTTGAGCACCCTCATTTTTCATGCGCTCTTTTAACACTTATACTGATCAAATGAGGAAAAATTGCAGCGGTATGTTGCAATTTTGACGAATACCTAAATAACGGTGATGAATTGCCTGATATTATTGACTAATAGTAAAAAAAGCATTACATGATATTATGTGTATTTCCGCTCTCAGAAACTACTGCCATTGTTTCTGATCACCAGTACCTCACCATTGCAACCAGTGAAAAGAAGATTGTTCTTCCTGTCGGTAACCATCCCTTCAATAAGAAAACCTTCCGGGATCTTTGCAGAAGCTGATATTGTCCCACTGGCTGTGTTAATCCAGTTAATAGTCTGGTATTGCCCGAAGGAGAAAGTCACAATCAGTTGATTTGAAGCCGATTTTAACATGCCCGAAACGGCAATGGGAATCTCCGGCAAGGTGATTTCCTTTTCCAGTATTACCTTATTATCCTGACTGGTTTTTGAGAATATCAGTTTTTGGTTATTACGGACTGCAAGATAGGCTATCTCCCCTCTGGGTAAAAGTTGTGCGGAAACGATGCTGTCAGTGATGGCGGTGGAAGACTCCCAGACCAGGTATCCCCTGGCATCAGTTTTTGCACGCCAATGATTGCCGACCATTAGAATATGCTGATCAGGGAATTCTGCTATCTGCAATATTTCACCCGTACCGGTATATGTTCTGCTCCACAGCCGTTTGCCGCTTTCATTCAGTACGATCAGGGAATACTTTCTGCGAAGGGAATCATCTACCAGGTACCCCCCCAGGAAAGTTTCACCAGAACGGGCGGGTAAAATGGTTCGAATGTGCATTCTGCCAAGTGTTTTACTCCAGATTTTCTGGCCATCCGGGCCCAGTTTAAAAAGCCATGCTTCAATGGAAGCCGAATCGGTTCCCAGCCATGTATATCCTGCACCAAGGATCTCGTTCTCCCGATTAACAGCCAGCATATCCACCTGATCATTGAATCCTTCACCAATATACTTGTTCCAGATCATTTTACCATCCTGGGTCATTTTAATGATCCAGACATCAGTTGATCCTGTATCTGATTTAAGGACTGTACTTCCTGCCAGGTAATTGTTCAAGGTATCCACGGTAAGGCATGCACTAAGTTCCTGATTTCCCTCCTCATCGAAACTGCGGGCCCACTGGACATTGTTCGTGGGTAACGGGTGCTGGTTCATAAATCGCATGCCATTGTCAAGTGCTTTCAGGTTGAAAATATCAATATACTGCTGTCCTTCAGGGTACTTTCTGATAAACTCGTTATAGGCCTCCAGGGTTTGTATTTTTTTAGCGTATTCATACAGCAGCTGTTTCTGAATGACTCTGGCTTCGGAGATTTCCAAAGCATCCGGATAATCACTGATAAATTGATCGAAAGCGGCGATCGTATTCTTTTGCTTCGCCCTTTCAAACGCCACAGCATTTAAATTCTTAATTGCCTGGTTAATTTCAGAAGCTTCCGGATAGGTTTTGATGAAGTCCCTGTATGCTTCCACCGTATTTACCTGGCAAACCTTTTCAAAAGCAAGCCTGTTGCGGTATTTGATGGCTTTATCCACCTGGGCGGCATCCGGAAATTTACGTATGAACTCCAGATAACCATCCAACTGGTTAAGCTTTTCATATTTTCTGAATTCCAGCTGGTTGCGGATGTGAATTACATTATCATAATGTCTGAAATCAGGGAATTTTTCAATAACCTCGTATACGATTTCGAGGTTGTTTTCCTCCCGGATGTATTTAATTAGTTTAGCTTCAATTGTTTCGAGGGCATATTCGATCTTTTTTCTAACCGGTCTGNTGATATGCCTGACCTCCGTATTATAGAAGTATTCACCGATGAATTCAGTCTCTTCAGGTGTAAGCTTGTCCAGGTATTGCTTTACATTCCGTGTATGCTCCCATGATTGAATGAGGTCGTAATAGGGCGACTTTTCATCGGCATAGATCAGGGCTAGGCCAAACAAGGCAGCCGGATCCTGGCTGTTCTCATTCAAAGCATCCAGGAAAACTTCCCTTGATTTTTCATAATCCAGCTTCTCCAGCAGCTTGTAACCTTTCTTCACATTCTGTCCATACAACCCTGTGGTCAGGCAGATAAACATCCAAAAGGCAACCTGACAAATGTGCAGCGTCCTTTTCAAAACCGGCATATGGTAATTCATAAAGTTATTTTTTTATCAGGGTAAACTCCACCCTACGGTTCTGGGCTCTTCCTTCCTCCGTTTGGTTTGTATCAATGGGCCTGCTTTCCCCATATCCAACCGCAGACATCCTTTCAGTTTTGATACCTTGTGAAGCGAGGTATTTCACCACCGATGCCGCTCTTCCTTCAGATAGTTTCTGATTGTAAGAATCCGATCCTTCGTTATCAGTATGACCGGATATTTCAATGAGTTTGATATCCTCTTCGAGCATAAACTGAACAACCTTGTCAAGTTCAGCATAGGATTCAGGAAGCAGGACGGTTTTGTCGAAATCAAAGAAAATGTTCTCCAGGACTACGGCAGAACCCTCTTCAATCGCACGCAATCCGTCGAGGAATTCATCCTTAACAATTTCAGGCTGAATAAAAATAACTGTATCGGTAGACTGACAATTGTACAGATCTTTTGCAAGATAGATGTATTTTCCTGCCGGCAGATTTAGCAATTCGGTTCCGGTCATTTTGTTATTCCAGGTAACGGAATAAGGAGGTGTACCGCCAATCAAACCAATGCGTATCCTTCCGTCATTGATGATCCTTGAGGCTTTGCCTGTGATGGGATCCGTACCACCTGTGTACCTTGTCTCAATAATGCGGCTTTCAAAATCATGCGGAACAGAAGGACAATCCCGGCAATTCTCCAACGGTGATATGATGACATCGTCAAAATAATAGTAGGCATACGCTTTGTTGCGCATGTTTACCACGTTCTTGTCGGTTACTACGTAGTTGGTATTGTCATAATTCCGGAAGTTTCCGATAATAAAAAAACGTTCGCCTCCTGTGGCAGTATATACGGTACAGAATTCCTCCCATTCATCAATATTATCGAGGAATAGTCCAATTTTATTGGTGATCTGCGGTGTGTATGTAAGGTTTACGTTGATGTCGTTCTTGATCTCTATCTCGCTGAAAAACAAACTCATCTGGTCGACGGCAAACCGTGAATAGGAGGCCAGCTTGTAGTAGAACCTGACACAGTAACGCTGCCCCTTGATCATGGATGTTGTTAATTTTCCCTGGATGTACTCCCGGTAACTTTCTTCAGTACCGCTCAAAATGGCTCCGACATAACCATCCCCACTGTTGGGTTCACTTTCTCCTGCAAAGTTTTTAGGTACACTGACGTTTTTTGGACTGCACCTGTTGAAATAGTCGGGTGTGGCACGGGTCGGATAGGACCATCCCGGAACCAGTTTATGCGACAGGTTCTCTGGGGTATAATCCTGCGGACAACTTTCGTATTCCTCAAAACCTGAATTTACTACAAGGTTTTTTCCCTGCCCAAACGATGTATTCAGTGCGCAAAATGATAGGAAAACAGAAATCAGCAAGGCAAAGCAAGTTTTCTTCATAATCCTGTGTTTTCAATATTCGAACTTACAACGTTTTATACGCCAGATGCTTTTTAAGTTCTTTGTTAATTCTTTTGACAATGAATGGCCCATCGTAGATGAATCCTGTGTACACCTGTACCAGCGATGCACCTGCCCTGATCATTTCCAGCGCATTCGCAGGAGTCAATATGCCGCCCACCCCGATCACCGGGATGCTGTTACCGGATTGTTTACATATGTAACTTATCACTTCCAGGGTCTTATTCCGAAGAGGATGGCCGCTCAATCCACCCTTTCCGATTTTTTTAATCCGGCTATCCTCTGATATCAAACCATCACGTTTTGTCGTTGTATTGGTTGCTATGATGCCATCCAGCCCTATTTCATGGTACAGTGATATGATCTCATCCAGGTGAGTCAACGACAGATCCGGTGAGATTTTAAGAAATACCGGTTTTCTGACAGCTTTTGCTGCTCTTTGCTCCATGATCCTGTCAAGGATTTTCCGTAGGGAATCCTGGTCCTGCAGCTTTTCCAATCCTGCGATATTCGGGCAGCTTACATTAATGACCAGGTAATCTACGTCATCATAAAGCTTGTTGAAACAACTTAAATAATCGTCAGGAGCCCTTTCATTGGGTGTTGTAGTGTTTTTACCAATGTTTCCGCCAATGATCAGCGTCTTGTCTCTTTTTTGAAGGTTTTTCCGGGCATAATCAGCCCCCTTGTTATTAAAACCCATTCGGTTGATAAGGGCTTTATCCTTGGGAAGCCTGAAAAGTCGGGGTTTCGGATTGCCTGCTTGTGGCAGGGGCGTTACAGTTCCAATTTCGATAAAAGCAAAGCCGAACAGTGAAAACTCCTTGAAAAAGTCCGCATTTTTATCAAATCCGGCAGCCAATCCAACCTTGCCTGGAAATTCAAGACCGGCAACACTGGTCATGAGAAGTGGTGAATGATCCTGAAAGACAAATTTCAGCATTCCACGCATTCCAGGCAAGCGATAGGCGCATTTTAGCGCGAAAACCACCAGATGATGAACCTTTTCCGGATCAAGCAGGAAGAGAACAGGACGGATTATGGTCTTGTACATGGAGTTTTACGCAAAGATAATGATAATCCTTCAATCTTTACCCGATGGTTGATATTCCGTAAACGTACCGTCAGCATGCAGTAAAATAATTCTCTTAACGCTGTTTACATATGTAACTTTCTGTTCTGGTTTTGGCGGGTTATCAAACAGGTCTGCTTGTCCTGAAGGACTTTGTTTCACTTTTACAGCCCTAGTAACTGTATTGGTGTCATTAAAGTCTGTTTTCATCATTTCTCCGTTACCGACCAGCAACCATTCGATATTGATATCCGGGAACCGCTTCATGGTTTTCAGGATAAAATCATAGGAAGGCTGGTTACGACCGCTTAATATATGGGATATTCCTGACCGCTGTACCCCTATTTCATCGGCAAACCTGGTAGCTGTAAAACCCAGCCGGTTTAAAAGCTGAAACATTCTTTCTTTCATACTACAAATGTAACAATAATAATGATTACATGAGTAACTTCAGTGATGTTACATGTGTAATGTTATTACTTGATGCTTAATTTCAGGAGAAAGGATGAAAAATCTCAATGCTTATGCTTCCTTTTAGGGGTCTTTTGCGGACTAAGATACTTGGATAAATAGTTTGAATAAATCTCTTTATACACTGGATTACAACATGTTAAGCCTATATATTAATTGAATAGGACCCAAAATTGTATTTATTTGAACTTTTATTTAAATTAAAAGATCATAAAATGGAATTAATATATTGATTAACAGTTAATAAAGATTAACATATTTTCATTTTAATAATTATGAAAAAGGTATGTATGGGTGTTTAGCAGAGAAAAAGTACCCGATTAAAGCGAGAGATGGCCATAGATGATGTTGATACTTTGTGGAAGGATGCCGAATTCAAAGGGAGAATGTCCAAGCGATTCTCCATCAGCCTCAACATGGATCAGGGGATCTGAATCGATCAGGATGCTTTTCCCTTTGTGCCCCTCTATCTTGGGATGTTCGAGAATTGTTCCGTCGTAAAGCATCGCCAGGCTTCTTATAATTTCACCTTTCCTGATCTTTTTTACAATGGTAATATCAAACAACCCGTCATCGGGAATGGCGAAGGGAGTTTGCATCATCCCCCCTCCCGAGAATTTACCGATGCCTATGCTGATGGTAAATACATCATTGTGCATGATTTTACCGTCGATTTCCACAGAAACAGCCGTATGCCGGTACAACAGCAAACTTCTAAGCAGGTTGTAAAAGTACAGGGTCTTGCCTCGTCTTCCCTTTTCCTTCTGAAGATTGGTACGTTTCACAACAACGGCGTCAAAACCCAGTCCGGCTATGTTAATAAAATATCTTTTCTGCCTCGATGTTCCGTGGTAGTAATGTACAATGCCTGCATCCTGGAGCTTGTGCTTACCCTCCTTGATGATTTGTATCGCATTTTCATAATTGAGTGGTATACCAAAAAGCTTCCCCCAGTCGTTTCCCGTTCCAACTGTGATCATGGCCAGGGTAATTTCGGAACTGGGGCATATTTTTTGTGCAAAGGCACCATTTACCACTTCGTTCATGGTTCCGTCACCGCCCACAACGATGATCTTTCGGAAGCCAGTCTTTATGCCTTCATTGGCCAGAAGGATGGCATGCCTCCTGGCCTCTGTAAATATTGCCTGGTAAGACAATTCATATTTCGATAACAACGATGAGATCTTCTGCCAGTCTTTCTTTCCCCTTCCGTTACCTGCATTCGGATTCACGATTACCAGCCAGCCTGGTTGCTGCTGTTTTGCATCATCCATGATTTTTTCACTCATTTTTGCATCCGGGGAATTTTAGTATCGTCCCGTTAAGTAAATATACCAAAAAAACGCTCGCTTCCTGGCTTGTTCATAAAAAAACCCTCCCGCTGTGGGCGGGAGGGTTAAGGATTAAAATTTTCCTCAGGTGTTGTTCGAATCGTTATATTCGTTTCACATTAACCGCATTCAATCCTTTTTTACCCTGCTGGAGTTCAAAAGACACATTGTCGTCTTCCTTGATTTTGTCAATCAAGCCAGAAACATGAACGAAGTATTCGTTACCGGTCTCTGCATCTTTAATAAATCCAAATCCTTTGTTCTCATTAAAGAATTTTACTTTACCTTCTTTCATAGTATTAAATTAATAAATTGTATCTGCAAAGGTATAATTAAATAATTAGAATTATTTATACCGATTCTAAAAAAAACAAAGAAAGTTATCAATAGTCAGCAGGTTATCCGTGAAGTTTCTTTGCGGCAAGGTGAACAAATTTGTCCAGCCATACTGATTTTTCTTTTATTTTTGTAAAAAGCTACAATGTGACCAGGAAAATTTTGCATATGCTGTATCAACCCTATAAATGGTTGTTTTTCCTGCCATTTCTGACCATCAATACCATTTTCTTTGGTATAGTTGCCGTCCTTGTTTCATCTTTAATCAACCAGCGCATAGGCAGTTTTTTCGGAGGGGTAATCTGGTCTCGGCTCAACGCCTGGCTTACACCCATGTTTGTGAATGTGAGCGGGAGAGAAAATATAGAAAAAGGCAGATCCTATGTCATTGTATCCAACCACCAGAGTATTTACGACATCTTCCTGGTTTACGGCTGGTTAGGTATCGATATCAAGTGGGTGATGAAAAAGGAACTGGGAAAGATTCCCGGTGTAGGTTTTGGCAGCAGAAAGGTAGGGCATATTTTCCTTGACCGTTCAAACAGCCGTGTGGCCTTGGAATCCTTGAACGAGGCAAAAAGAAGGCTTGTGAACGGAACATCGGTGGTGATTTTTCCTGAAGGTACGCGCAGCAAAACAGGAGAAGTGGGGCCATTTAAGAAGGGGGCATTCAAGCTCGCCATTGACCTGGGCTTGCCAATTCTCCCTATCACCATACGGGGTACCAAAGATATATTGCCGACGGGGACCATCGATCTGATGCCGGGCAAAGCTACCATGATCGTTCATAAACCGGTTGAAATCCACCAGTACAATGAGGAGTCGATAAAACTCCTGCTGGATGAGACCCATGATATCATTACCGGAACCCTGTTGAAAGCGTACCATTCAATCTAACACAACCGATCATTTTATTGTGTAAATTTGATAAAGCTTTATTCCCAGCGAACCTGAACCATCAATGCCATGGAATCCTCCAATGAAAAACTGATGACCAGGGAGCCGGCTGTGGCCGGACAATTCTATCCGGGCAATCCTGGCGGATTAAAAGCTGAGCTTGAGCGCCTGTTCAGTGGCGCAAGCACAAAGTTATCCGGAAATTCTTTGGCAGTGATCTCTCCCCATGCAGGTTACGTATATTCCGGTGGCGTAGCAGCTTCAGCGTTCATGCAGGTCGATCCCGACAAGGAATATGAGAATATCTTTGTTATTGGTTCAAGTCATCGGTATGCGTTCAATGGTGCCTCGGTATACACCCATGGCAATTTCAGAACTCCCCTTGGTGAAGTTCCGGTAAATATTAAACAATCACGTGAACTGATTGCCGCAAATCCTTTTATTTCTGATCGTTCAGATGCCCAAATCAATGAGCACAGTCTGGAGGTACAGTTGCCTTTCCTCCAGTTCTGGCTCAGGAAGAAATTCCAGATCATACCCATTGTCATTGCCACGCAACAAGCCTCAACCTGCCGGGAAATAGCCCGAACGCTCAAGCCGTATTTTGTACCCTCGAACCTGTTTGTCATCAGCACGGACTTTTCACATTATCCCGGGTATGATGACGCCTGCAGGATAGACAGGCAAACTGCCGAGGCAATCCTGACCAACAACCCGGAAGGTCTTCTAAAATCAATTGCAAAAAATGAGCATGCGGGGATCCCGGGACTTTCAACCTGTCTTTGTGGCTGGACGTCGGTGCTGACACTCCTTTACTTAACTGAGAACATTCAGGGAATACAATACAGACTTGTGGATTACAGGAATTCGGGAGATGCAGCCGGCATGGAGAACAAATCACGTGTGGTTGGCTATTATGCCATTTCTGTCGGATACACTGAAACCTTGGATAACAAAGACGTGACGGGGATGATTTTCTCGCAGGGAGACAGAAAAGTGCTGCTGGATCTGGCGCGCAACGCTATTATCACCAGACTGGCTGGCGGAGAAAGATCAGGCACCGGTAGCGTGAACCTGTCAGCTGCACTCAAACAACATGCCGGTGTATTTGTTTCCCTGTACAGGCAGGGTAAACTG
>JGI11641J44799_10000046_pt1 | contig 31194 bp, 31 predicted proteins | sample WetSurSiteA1Bulk_FD_44799 | JGI IMG/M metagenome (IMG submission 44799) | reverse complement strand
AGGCATGGAAATGAGCCTCGATATGATTCTCGAACAGGTCTGGCGTACAAACCCTTCGTATGTATGTATCACCGGGGGAGAACCACTCTTACAAGCTACTGAACTTGAACCGCTTCTCATTTCGCTACACAAGCGCGGTACGGCTATAGATATCGAAACGAACGGAACATTTGACTTCAGGAAATTGCAGCCGTATGCTTCAGTCTGCATGGACGTGAAATGCCCATCATCAGGAGAGCAGAGCAACCTTGCGCTGCTTGATGCAATACGGCCACAGGATAGTGTCAAGTTTGTGGTAACGGATGAGGCCGACTGCCAGTATGCCCGGGATATCATCACGAAATACCGGATACGTGGTGAAATCTTCCTGTCGCCGGTATATGGATCTGATTACTCACTCATCTCGAAATTTATTCTGGTCAACAACCTGCCAGTGCGGTTCCAGCTACAGTTGCATAAAATCATTGGAGTAAAATGATGAAAGCAGTATGTTTGCTCTCNGGNGGGATGGACTCGTCAACNCTCGCNTATGTGGCAAAGAGCCGGGGTTATACAATCCTTGCACTTCACCTGAACTACGGTCAGAGGACTGAAGGTAAAGAAAAAAAATGTGCTAAAAAGATAGCGGCTCTCTTAAATGCTGAAGCGTTTGTGGAAATAAACCTGGACTATTTTACAAAATTCGGAGCGAGCAGCCTCACCGATGATACTATTGATGTAGAAGAGTTTGACCCTGAAAGGGCACACATTCCAAACACGTATGTCCCATTCAGGAATGCAAACCTTCTTTCTATTGCAACGAGTTTTGCAGAATCCCTTGGTGCAGATGCAATTTTCATCGGTGTCCAGTCTCTCGATTATAGTGGATATCCGGATTGCCGGCCGCAGTTTATTGAAGCGTTCCAGCGTGTGATTGATCTGGGTACAAAGGATACAACGAAAATTACCCTTTTTGCCCCCTTCATCAATATGACCAAAACTGAAATCCTGCANGAAGGGGTCAGGCTCGGTGTGCCGTATGAACATACATGGTCCTGCTATAGAAATGAGNNAAAGGCATGTGGTACCTGCGGATCATGTCACTTTCGTAAAGAGGCATTCGCCGCACTGGGAAGACGGGATCCAATCGGATATGAGGATTAAATGGAGATTTTTCGAGGCAGGCGACTCTGGATAGAGAAACGCGCGATCCACTTTCCCAATAATATTGAAAAAGAGAGAGTGATCGTTCACCCAAGTAATGCAGTAGCTATTCTGCCTCTCAATGATAACAGGTGCAAGCTGCTGAAACAATACCGGTACGCTATTGATCAATACATCTACGAAGTTCCTGCTGGAACCATGGAACCAGGAGAAGATCCTCTCAAAACTGCGTATCGAGAGCTTATTGAAGAGACTGGTTTTAGTGCCGGGACTATTATTCAAAAAGGGTTTATCTATACAACACCCGGGTATACCGATGAAAAGATCTTTTTGTTCGAAGCCCGTGACCTCTTACCTTCACGTGAGTATGAAAAAGACGATGACGAGGTAATCGAAGTTGTCGACATCGCAACAAAAGATCTTGCTACAATGATTCATGAGGGTACTATTGTGGATGCCAAAACTATCTGTCTGATCTATCACTGCCTGAGGTGCTGAATATGCGTGGCATTTTTATCGGCGGATTTCTGCTTATCCTGTTCATAGTATTTGCCGGTTGTACGGGCAGTCCGGTAAAATCATCCTATTCGGTTGACAGAACAGGTACTCTTTCGGTTGCTTGTGCTCCTGTAACCACAAGCGAGACCATCCTCTTTACCAACGAGACCTATACAAAGTCAAAAATTGTCATGCACACGCAGAGCGGGGATGTGGTTACCTATCTGTCTGCACCAAAACAACCAATTGCTGCGATTGTATTCGTTCCCGGAGCCGGGGAAAAAATCGCGGGGCATGAAGAACGCATGGTACNNTACGCTAAAGCAGGTATCGCCTTCCTCTTTGTCGATGTACGGGGGAATGGGGGAGAAACTCCAGGTTATCCTTTAAATCCACAACTTGATTTTAACCGCTTTGAACAAGGGGCTTGGCCGCAATATTACCTGACTATCTGTGATCTTGTTGCATCGCAAAAGATTCTTTCCGACCGTTTCGGTGTCCCGGTATATATAATAGGATCAAGCAACGGGGGTCGTTATGCAGCTGTTGCAGCCGGCGTTGATCCGGACTTTGCCGGGTATGTGGGAATATCCACATCCGACTGGGGTATACTGAATTCTGCACTTCAGCAAGGATATTCGGGAGATCCGATACGCTTCGCAACGTCCCTGGAGCCAAGCACCTATTTCAGGGAAATATCACCACGTCCGGTCTGGATCTTCCATGCGGTTAACGACCCGATTATCCCGTTTAATGACGGGAAACAGCTATTCCAGGATGCGCTGGAACCAAAGATGTTCATTGAATTTTCCGGAGAGCATGGGATCAATGCCGATGTTGATGAGCGAATCATTATGCAATGGGCGCAAATTTATGCCACACGCGGAGTAATTAGTAATAGCTCTAGTGAGGTTTGAGACGGGTAATGGCAGAAGAACGGGAGATGGACGATGCGCGAAAGCGGTACGAGTTCAAAAAGTCGCTTGAGAAGCTCGAGTTGCAGCAGGGAGACGGGACGGAACTAATCACGATCTACATTCCACCTGACAAACAGATCTTCGATGTTACCAATCAACTCAAGGATGAATATGGCCAGTGCGCAAACATCAAAAGCAAGCAGACACGTACGAATGTCCAGAGCGCCATCTCATCCATCCTCTCCCGCCTCAAATACTACAAGCGACCTCCACAAAATGGACTTGCGATCTTCTGTGGTACGGTCAAACTTTATGGTGATCGCACTGATCTGCAGTGTACAATCGTTGAGCCGCCTGAGCCTCTCAACCTCTACATGTACCGCTGCAGCTCGAACTTTGAGCTCGACCCACTCAAGCAGATGCTCGAGGAAAAGTATGTCTATGGTCTCCTCGTCCTTGACCGAAGGGAAGCATACTGGGGCTTTTTACGGGGAAACCGGATCGAACCGGTGGGCGGGGCAAACTCAACTGTCCCGGGAAAGACGCGCAAAGGCGGTCAGTCCGCTGCCCGGTTCGGGCGTCTCAGGGAGATTGCAATTGCAGAATTCTATACAAAAATAGGAGAACGGGCCAGTGCCATATTCCTTGCAGAAAAAGATTTCTTCGAGCGGTTCAAGGGACTGCTTATCGGGGGACCCAGTCCGACTAAAGAGGAATTTGAGGCGGGCAACTTTCTCCACCACGAGATACAGAAGCGGATCATCGGGATCTATGATGTAGCATATACCAATGAAGACGGACTATCCGAACTGGTTGATGCGGCAAAAGACGCGCTCAAAGGGATGGGCGTTGTCAAGGAAAAAGCATTGATGGACAAGTTCTTGCGAGAACTTGTGAAGGATTCCAGTAATGCTGCATACGGCGAAGAGAGCATCAGGAAAAATCTTGAACTCGGGGCAGTCGACACCCTGCTTTTATCTGCAAACCTCCGAAAATCAAGACTTCGGATAAAATGCCAGAACTGTGATTTCACCGATGAGAGGACGGTGCACATTGATGCCGGAAAATCGGTACGGGACATCCCTCTTGGATCATGTCCGAAATGTACCGCACCGATCATCCTTGAAGAGGAGATCGATATTATCGATGAACTGACCAAACTCGCTGAACTGAGCAGTGCCAAAGTAGAGCTCATCTCAGATGATTTTGAAGAGGGGTCGATCCTCTTTTCAGCTTTTGGGGGAATTGCCGCAATTTTGCGCTACAGGACGGGATGCTGATGTTGCAGGAAGCCTACAAAACGATCGGAAAGGTAATTGAAGATAAAACCGGCGTAGCAGACGCACAACTTATCGATGGCGGGGAGCATGCCGATCTTGCAACAACTATCGCATTCACTCTCGCCAAACAAAAAAAGCAGTCACCGGTCCTGATTGCAAAAGATCTTGCAGCCGAACTTACAAAAGATCCCGCACTCCAGGGTATTACCATCGAGGCAAAAGGTCCTTATATCAACTTTGTTTTCGGTGCAGGATACGTCAGTGAAACACTAAGAGAAGCAGTGAAACCCGGCTACGGTTCGTTCCCGAAAAACGGNATCCGGGTTGTTTTAGAACATACCAGTGCCAACCCGAACGGTCCACTCCATGTTGGCCATATCAGGAACTCTATCATCGGTGACACACTCGCACGGGTGTTCCGTAAAGCAGGTTACCAGCTGGAAGTGCAGTACTATGTCAATGATATGGGACGCCAGATTGCCATTGTGGTCTGGGGATTTGAAAACCTCGACAATACCCAATTAGAAGGCGAGAAAGAGGATGCACATATTGCCCGGGTCTATATTGCTGCAAATCGCGAAATCGAAAAAGACCCGAATATCACACAACAGGTGAACACCCTGATGCAGTTGGTAGAACACGGGGATCCAGCTACTGCAAAAAAGTTTCGAAGGGAGGTATCCCGTTGCCTTGACGGCTTTAAGGTAACGATGAAAAACCTGAATGTGGCTCACGACCGTTTCGTCTGGGAGAGCGATTTTATCCGTAACGGGTTCACTGACAGGATCATCGGGAAGTTGAAAAAACTCCCACAGGCAAGAGATGAAGAGACACTCGCGCTCGATCTTTCGGAATTCGGGTTTGAGAACAAGTATGTGATCCGGCGGAGTGATGGCACTTCGGTCTACGCAGCCCGGGACCTTGCGTTCCATGCATGGAAGGCAGCAAATTTTAACCGGGTCATCGATGTACTCGGCGCCGATCATAAACTCATCGCGGCACAACTCCAGTGCACATTGAAACTTCTTGGAGAAAAAGCACCGGAGATTGTCCACTTCGAATTTGTCTCATTGCCGGAAGGTTCCATGAGTACCCGAGCCGGAAAATTCGTATCAGCCGACGACCTTATCATCGAGATAAGAAAACGTGCATTTGATGAAGTCACCATCAGGCGACCGGAACTCGACGAAGGGACGCGGCTTTCAATTGCAAAATCAGTCGGGCTTGCAGCCATCCGTTACGACATCATAAAAGTCACACCTGAGAAGAGCACGGTTTTTGACTGGAAGGAGGCGCTGGATTTCGAACGACAGAGTGGTCCCTATATTCAGTATGCCCACGCCCGCGCCTGTAGTATTCTTGAAAAAGCAGGTATATTTGAGGAATGCTATGAGCTTGAAACCGACCAGGAGATCGCACTCGCAAAGCAGATTGCAAAGTTTCCCTCAGTGATAGAAAGGATAGTTACCGAGCTCCACCCGCATATACTTGCCACATATTCTCGCGAACTTGCAGATACCTTCAACACGTTTTACCATTATGAGCAGGTCTTAAAAAGCGAAGCGAAGATTAGGGATCGCCGGCTGACGCTGGTCAGGGCTCTTCAGAATACGTTAAAAGAGTCCCTCGAGACACTGGGAATCGATGCCATCAGCACCATGTGACGCCCTTCGCAAGCAGGGTTATCAGTTTTTTAACAATACCTCATCAGCAGCACTCAAGCCCTGCATGTGGTGCAAACGGGCGCTCAAGGGGGGAGACATGTGCTACAAGCACCAGTTTTATGGAATTGACAGCCACCGCTGTGTCCAGATGACCCCCACGCTGCGATGCAACCAACGATGTCTTTTCTGCTGGCGCTCATTTGAGCACGAGGTGAAAGGAGAAGAAGATTGTTCGCCAGAAACGATCCTGGCAGGCATTCATAAATTCCAGAAAAAGGCCCTTGCCGGGTTTAATGCAGTTCTTGAAAATACCGTTACCGAAGAGCGGTGGCAGGAGGCACTGGAGCCAAAACATGTAGCAATCTCACTCTCAGGAGAACCCACACTTTACCGGCAACTTCCCCAGCTTATTGACCTGTTTAACCGGAATGGCTACACAACATTCCTTGTCAGTAATGGTACAAATCCCGACGTGCTTGCCCGCTGCAACCCGTACCAGATGTATGTCTCGCTTGATGCTCCTGATGAGGAGACGTATATTTCGGTCTGTCGCCCGCTTGAGGAATATTGGGAGAGCATACAAGAGAGTCTTGCCCATCTCAAATCACGTCGTTCAGCGGTTCGGATCACACTTGTGAAAGGATTAAACGATTTCGCACCGGAAAAATATGCAGCACTTCTGCAGGAATCCGGCTCGATGTTTGTTGAAGTGAAGGGATATATGTATCTGGGATACAGTAGAAAACGGTTGGTACGAGAGAATATGCCGGAACATGAAAGGGTACGCTCATTTGCTGAGAAGATCGCAGCTGAATGTGATTACCGGATTAAAGATGAGAATGTAGTGAGCAGAGTGGTTTGCCTGGAGCGTGTAAAATGAGATTCAATCCTGAGGAATGGAAGAAAAAGACGCATGAGAATTTCGAAGAAGCATGGCATGAGGGCCCTTCAGTTCTGACCCCGGCAGGGAGTGATGGGAAGTACCCGTTCCTTACCTATAAGAGGGCACAGGAACATCCGATCTTTGCCACAATCAACCGGCTGCGCGAAACCTATCTCTCCCTTGGATTTGACGAAGCTGAAAACCCCGTGATTATCGATGAAAAGGACATCTACCGGCAGTTTGGTCCTGAAGCGATGGCAGTACTTGACCGGGTTTTCTACCTTGGAGGGCTCCCGCGACCAAACGTCGGGATTTCAAGAAAGCAGCTCGATGAAATAAACGAGATCCTGATGAGTCATCGTAGTCCACTCATGCATCACGATTCAGTCCCTGCCAGTCAAAGTCACCAGCACGCACCCTATCAGATAATGACAAAAGAGACTGAAGAACGATTACGGGAAACCCTCCATGCATACAAGAAATCCGAGATAGATGGTGATGAACTCACTATTGAACTTGCAAAAGTACTGGGTGTTGATGATGCGCTTGTCGTGCATATTCTCGAAGCAGTTTTCCCGGAATTCCGGGCACTCGTGCCAGAATCCTCGCGAAACACCCTGCGCAGTCATATGACAAGCGGGTGGTTTATGACCCTCGGTGCTATCTGGGAACACACATCGATGCCCATCCGGCTCTTCTCGGTCGACCGCTGCTTCCGTCGGGAACAAGCTGAGGGACCAACACGACTTATGACCTATCATTCTGCATCTTGTGTCGTCGCAGGTGAGGATATTACCAACGAAGAAGGAAAAGCGGTAAGCATGGCACTCCTTTCTACATTCGGGTATACTGATTTCCGGTTCCAGCCGGATGAAAAGCGCTCAAAATACTATATGCCAGATTCCCAGACTGAAGTCTACGCACGTCACCCTGTCCATGGTTGGGTGGAAGTTGCCACCTTTGGTATGTATTCACCTTCTGCCCTCTCTGAATATGGTATTGGTGTCCCGGTCATGAATCTCGGCCTTGGTGTGGAACGACTAGCTATGATTGCGTATAATTCAAATGATGTCCGGCAACTCTGTTTTCCACAGTTTTTCCCCAGAACGTTTTCAAATCAGGAATTAGCCGGTGCCGTCAGGATTCGCGAAGAGCCGACATCTTTTGAAGGAAAGACGCTTGCCGCATCGATTATCCGTGTAGCCACTGCGAATGCAGCTGCACCCGGACCATGCTCATTCGATGCCTGGGAAGGAACACTAGGCGGGGTACCGGTAACAGTGACCGTCGAAGAGCCGGAATCTAATGCAAAACTCTGCGGTCCTGCCTGTGCCAACGAGATATTTGTCCACGATGGATCGATCCTGGGTGTCCCTGACGCCGAAAAATGGAAACAGGTTCGCACTGAAGGGATATCGACAGGTATAACCTATCTTTCCGCTGTGGCAGCGCTTGCAGCAGCACGGATTGAGGAGGCGTCGCGATGCAGGAAGCCCACAGTTGTCCAGGTAAAGATGGCAAAACTTCCCAGTGATATAAACTTAAAAATCGATGATTTTGCGATGAGAGGAGTCACCGATAATAATAAAAAAGTCGATGTGAGGGGCCCTGTCTTCCTTTCAGTTCGTTCAACAATCAAGGAATAACTTTTCCTTTTTGGGATCTTGTGAAGCGATTTGCCGTTCCTTAATTTAGATGTTAGAAATAGATAACATTAATAATGATGAATGTTAGAAATATATAACTTAAGAATATGAGAGGAACGAACCAGAGAAATCTCTATAGAATTGTTATTGGCGCCTTTATGATTGTAAGTGGTATCATTAGTGCCGTTTTCACGCCGGGTGGATTCATTTTTAGCACGATTCTCATTGCTGCAGGGTGTGCATTTCTGGCAGTGGGAGTCATCCGGCACCGCCAGTACGGAGAGGGGCCTGAGTCAGATGAGCGCTCGAAGAAAATCGGGGCTTATGGGCTCTCTTATGCATGGCTGACAGGAATTTTGTTTATATCGGTCTTATTCTGGCTGGACTTATTGGGCACTCTCAGGTTGGGAACACAGGGTGCACTCGGACTCTCTTTGATGGTGCTGGTAATTTCTGCTATGACCTATCAGGTCTACCTGTTTAAAAAAGGGGATGTTGAATGAGTTTACCTACCGACGCTGGTGAACCACCGTGCAGACAAGAATAAAAGAGTACCGTTCCCGGTTAGCCATGACCCAGGATGACCTCGCTAAATTAGTGGGAGTCCGGCGGGAGACTATTGTTTTCCTTGAACAGGGTAAGTACAACCCCTCGCTGAAACTCGCACACGATGTTGCTCAGGCACTGCACACAAAAATCGATGACCTGTTCATCTTTAATGATAAAGACCCGGAGCCTGAAAGCCCGGAAAAACGGGTAGTACTCATCGATTAAGGAAAAAACCCGGATTACGGAAAAACCTGACCCGATTCACCCGATTTTATAGGACATTCTCCATTTTTCTGAAAGTTACAAAGATTATTGAGGATCAGTAAAGCAGCGTCCTTATCAAGGGGCTGATTATCATTCCCGCATTTGGGCGAATAGATACAGGACGGGCACCCTTCATCGCACCCGCAGTCCCGTACCAGTTCATATGCACTCGAAAACATGTCAGGAAGAATCTCGTAGGCTTTCTCAGCAAGTCCGATACCTCCCTCGTAACCATCATAAACAAAAACCATGGGTTCACTATTCCCTCCAAATGCAGGTGATGACAGCCCCCCGATATCCCAGCGATCGCACAAAACATGCAGCGGCATCAGAGCAATAATTGCATGCTCGACACCGTGCAGCCCTCCGGCAAGATCGAGACTTGAACGTTTAATACATTGTTCGGTTTCCGACGTTGGAATAAACCAGAATGCCTTTGTCCTGAATGTAAGGGGGGGCAGATCCAAAGGTTCCATTCCAATGATAGTGTCTTTGCGTTTGATCTTATATCCGGTATACTGTTCAGTCACTTCTACTTCGCCATAGGCACACCGTGCGCCATTAATAATTCGCGTTTCAACTGTCTCAATGATAGTGAGGTCAACCTTTTTCCGGGGCTGTGTATAGTAATCTACATCTGTCTCCGTTACCCGGATAGTGTGCGACTCAAGATCCATATCGTTGACAACGTAGGTTTCACCCTGGTGAAGCATGATCGCCCCTTTGTGTGCTTCCCGATATGCCTGCGCTCTGTCCATAGTCTCAAGCAACCGGCCATGGCACAGGATCCGGAATGTTGAGCCGGGAATACCATCGAGCCTTACGGCATCCGCAGCCCTGCCACGCCCGGAATATACCCATCCGCGGCTTGTATTTCTGAGAAGATCAATGGACGCGAGTTGTGGGAGAGACTCATGAAAAGATTCCCCAAAGTATTCCTTATCTTGTGTCTCGCGCAGCGGAAGCTCGGCAGCAGCGCAGAGAAGATGCCCGGAAACAATATAGGGATTTCCCGTGTCAACAATTGCATGCTCGTGTGATCTGCTGAAAAAGTGCTGCGGATGATGCATGAAATACTGGTCAAGAGGGTTTGCCATTGCAACAAGAATCGCGAGCGATTCTCCCCCTTTTCGGCCAGCGCGACCTGCCTGTTGCCGTGTTGACATCATGGTCCCGGGATAACCGGCAATAATTACAGCGTCGAGCGACCCGATATCAATCCCAAGTTCAAGCGCATTGGTTGACACTACTCCTTTCATCGAGCCATCCTTAAACCGGTGTTCGATTTCCCGTCGTTCTTCTGGCAGGTAGCCTGCCCGGTATGCTGATATTGAATCAGCAAGATGTACTGATGAACGACGTGCATCCTCCCGTGCCCAGATCGTAACCAGTTCTGCCATTTTTCTCGAGCCGGTAAAACAGAGTGTCTGGAGATGGTCTTTCACACATGAGACCAGTAGATCTTTTGTTTCCTGATAGGTAGAGCGTTCACCGATTCCATCGTAAAACGGGTTGTACAGGACAAAATGTTTCCTGCCGTGCGGAGAACCATCCTCGTTCACGAGATCAAACGGCAATCCCGTAAGGTTTCCTGCAAACTCCAGCGGATTTGCCAGGGTTGCAGTAGAGATGATAAATTGCGGAAAAGACCCATAAAAATGGCACAGGCGCAACAACCTTCGAAGCAAAAATGCAATATGGGATCCAAAAACCCCTCGGTAACGGTGTGCCTCATCTATCACAATAAATTTCAGGTCGGAAAAGAACGGGCGCCACTTTGCGTGCCAAGAGAGCACCTGGTGCATTTCATGCGGGTTTGAGATCAAAATCCGGGAGTTTTCCCGAATCGCAGCTCGTTGTGACTGTGGTGTATCACCATCATAGATCGCCGGACTGGCGGAAATACCGGTGAACTGCGCTATTTGTTTGAGGGTTATCAGCTGATCGTTGGAAAGAGCCTTTGTCGGATAGAGATACAATGCACGTGCTTCCTGATCCGATTCAAGCCTTTCGAATACAGGAAGATTGAAGGCAAGAGTTTTACCACTGGCAGTGGGTGTGGTGATGATCACGTTTTTTCCGGATCGTATTTGGTTAATGGCTTCACACTGGTGAGAATACAAATGTATCCCTTGCTGGTCGAGATATGATTCAAGGGTTTTGCCAAGAGGTATATCCAGTGTTCCGTACCGGGGGTTTTCCGGTTCGATAATTTCTGTATGCACCACCCGGTTGCGGTATACAGGGTTCACACAAAGAAGCCGGATTAGATCAGCCACAGCCATAGGACTCCCCCAAAAGGTGAAAAAATAGCAGTGCGAGAGATATCACATCCTGCTTATTGTGTTCGATTATCGGAACAAGCGGGCCACAATTTCCTGTCCGCAGGTAAGTCTCGTAGAATTCCGGTACCATCTGACCGGGAATATCGTCTTTGCGATGGATGCTAAGGATTTCTTTTTCAAGTGCTGTCAGACGTAGTGAAGTGAAAGAATTCTTCCATCTCCTTTTGCTGAAATGAAGTACATCGAAATGAGGGATTTTTACAGGAGATCCCATGCCATAGTAGGCAAGCCGGTCTGACAGGTAGGGCATATCAAACGATTTGCCGTTGAAGGTTACCAGTGCCGAATGATCACCGGACAGGTGGTNGAGTGTTGCAATGAGTGCTGCCTGCTCCTCATCGATATCACGCAGGAGATACTGATGAACAACAAGATGNCCGTTATTGATTAAACCAACACCGAACAGGATAACCGGACGGGAAAAAAGCCCCAGTGTTTCAAGATCAAGAAAGACATAATTTTCAGGTTCATGAAGTCCTGCAGTCCCAAGAACGCAAGGATGGGATTTTGCGTGCCGGCATCCGATTAAATCCATAATTTCTGTAGAGTTACCGCCATCCAGGCATTTGAGAACATTATGGGTATATGACCTGAATTTCGGGTGCTGCATTAAATCCGGTAAAGTCCGGTAGCCTTTTGCCCTCAACCGTGCTTCTTTTTTTGGCCCTATACCATGCACAAGCGTGAGATCCCCTAAAATTTCTGATCTGAACCGATCAAGATCGAGCGATGGTATCTTGAGAGCCTGGCGGCTTTTCTGACAGAAGCAAACTCCGCCTTCATTGAAAACTTCAGTACCGGAAAAGACAGCATTGAAAGGGAGATTCCGGTACTGCTCGACCAATGCTTCCAGCTGGTTGTGCGCTTGTTCATAATCCGATGAAAAAACAACATTATTGGAAAAACTGGTCCCAAAAACATTCCCATCACGGACAACTTCATATTCCCGCATTGATTTCATGCGTTGCTGCCAGAGGGAGCCAATCCGTCCCGGGGCATGTGTGACCGACATCGTCTGAATAGAAAGTCGGTGTCCCTGACTTAAACAGCCTGCCGTGGGGTGTGAAAGTAAAGCTTGGAAAACCACCTGATTGAGGAAAATTATTCAAAATTTTAAGAAAGAATCTGATATTACGATATAAAAATATACATCATATCAGATGCGGTAATGATGTATAGAGGGGCTGAAATGAAAGGCATCAAGGGATTTCTCATCGATCTTGATGGGGTTCTGTATGTCGGAACAAAGGCGATCGAAGGGGCAAGGGAGTCCATCGATCTTCTCAGGAAGAGAAAATATCCATTCAGGTTTGTATCCAATACTACGAGAAAATGCCGGAAAACTATTGCAAAGCACTTGTTATCTATGGGGTTTGATATTCCCATTGACTATATTTTTACACCTCCACTTGCTGCAATTGCCTTTCTGAAAAAAACCGGCAAACCTCGTTGCTATCTTCTTACAACGGGAGATGTGCATCTCGACTTTGAGATGGACAGATTTTGTAACGCCAGTACCACAGCAGATTTTGTTATCATAGGCGATGCCGGTGACAATTTTACGTATGACAACCTGAATACTGCATTTCGGTATCTCATGAATGGCGCAGACCTGATTGCACTGGAGAGCGACCGGTACTGGATGGCACCGGGCGGCCTTTGTCTCTCCGCAGGCCCCTTTGTCCAGGCTCTTGAATTTGCAACCGGCAAAAAAGCAACAATCGTGGGAAAACCCTCAAGAACGTTCTTTGAACTTGCCATCGGTGACATGGGACTTCGTGCCGATCAGGTTGCAATGATTGGGGATGATATTCTTACCGATATCGGCGGGGCTCGTGAAACAAGCATGCAGGGCATTCTGGTACGTACAGGGAAATACCGGAAAGAATCTGTGGACGCCGCGGTCATCAAACCTGATTGTATTATTGACTCAATTGCACAGTTACACGAAATTTTGGAATAATCAGAAACCCACATTGCTTTACCAGTCGATAGTGGTACCCATCGCTAAACTCACATGCACCCGGGTATTATCAAAAAAAGTCAAATGATCCAAAATCCATGTGATTTTTTTTTAGTATCTTGAAAAGCGTTTAATGCAGTAATCACCATATTCTACACGATTGTTCTATGCTGCATATTGAAGACCTGCATGTGAAGGTTGGCGACAAAGAGGTGTTGCATGACATAAATCTCCATATTGAGGAAGGAGAGACCCATGTCCTGCTTGGCCCTAATGGGTCGGGCAAAACAACACTCCTGATGAGCATCATGGGATTTGCCAACTATACAATAACTGACGGAAAAATTATCTTCAAAGGGGAAGATGTCACAAAGATAAAAGCTCATGAACGGGCAAAGCGGGGGATCGGTATGCTCTTCCAGCGTCCACCCACTATTTCCGGTTTAAAACTTGGCAAAATGCTCAACGCTATTTCACCGGCCAAGAAAGAAATGATACCTGAACTTGCCAAATCCGTGAACATGGACAAATTCCTTGAGCGTGACATCAACAAGGGATTTTCAGGAGGGGAGATCAAGCGCAGTGAGGTACTGCAACTGATGATCCAGAATCCGGACTTCGTTATGCTTGATGAACCGGAAAGCGGGGTTGATTTGGAAAACATCTCGCTTATTGGTGCTGCAATCGGATCGCTCCTTGAAAAAGATCAGCACCTTATCAAGCGTAAAAAAAGCGGGCTTGTTATCACACACACCGGGTACATTCTAGATTATCTTGATGCAGACAAGGGGCATGTGATGTGTGACGGGGAAATCAAATGCGATGGCAATCCCCGGGAAATTTTAAAGGATATCAAACAACGCGGTTACAAGGAGTGTCTCGAATGCCGTCACCGGTGAAAGTTCCTGAGCTTTCAAAAGTTGATCAGGACAGGGTCGCCCAGTCAGGTATCGATCTTGCCATGAAAAATCGCTGTGGAAGCTATCTCCAGATGGACCAGGATATCGTCCAGGCTGAATGCTCACAGCAGGGTATTGAAGTCCTGTCTTTTAAAAAGGCAATGGAAAAATATGATGGCCTGAAAGAGTATACCTGGAAGGCAGTTTCACCGGATAAAGATGACATTACCCGGTATGTTGCCGCACAGAAAGATCCTAAGGGTTACGTCATAATTGCCCATAAAGGTTCAAACAATATCCTGCCTATCCAGGCTTGCCTCTATCTCGGGCGGGAACAGATCCAGCATGTTCACAATATCATTGTTGCCGAAGAGGGAGCAGAACTTCATATCATATCAGGGTGTACAAGCGGGGCGCATGTTGGTAAGGGCGGCGCTCACTATGGTATCTCCGAGTTTTTCGTAAAAAAAGATGCCAAGATCAGTTTCACGATGATCCACAACTGGAGCGAGAACATTGAGGTTTATCCGAGAAGTGCTTCAATTGTTGAGGAAAACGGGGTTTTTCTTTCCAACTACGTATGCATGCAACCGGTGAAGAAAGTCCAGATGTACCCGACCGCGACACTTAAGGGAGCCAACTCGGTCGCACGGTTCAGCAGTGTTGTCATCTCCACCCCGGGTTCATATATGGATCTCGGTTCCCGTGCAATCCTTGAAGGGAAAGGTGCAAGTGCTGAATTGATCACCCGGGCTATTACAAAGGGTGGTACGATCATTTCACGTGGGCATATCAATGGAAAAACTGCTGGTACCCGCGGGCATCTTGAATGTAAGGGACTTATCCTGAATGACGGTACCATCTACGCAATACCAGAAATTGAGGGGTCGGTTGTAGGCACGGAACTTTCCCATGAAGCTGCAGTCGGTAAGCTCGCCCGTGACGAGATCGAATACCTGATGTCCCGTGGGCTTGACGAAGATGAAGCCACTGCAACGATCATCCGGGGTTTCCTTGATGTGAAGATTGCGGGGCTGCCCGAAGCCTTGCAAAGACAGATTGATGCTTCCATTGATGTTGCGGAAAAAGCAGGGTTCTAAAACAACCAGGTATGGCACTATTTCCACGAGCCGATGAACGCAGGAGGATGGTGGAATTCCAGATCGCTGCCCGAGGAATTCATGACCAGGCAACCCTATTAGCAATGAAAGAAATCCCTCGTCACCTTTTTGTACCACCTCCTTATAACAAATCAGCATACGAGGACTGTCCCCTGCCAATTGGAAATGGCCAGACCATCTCACAACCCTATATAGTTGCGCTCATGACTGAACTCCTTACCCTGAATTCGACGGATAATGTGCTGGAGATAGGAACCGGGTGTGGGTACCAGGCTGCTATTCTCGCAACACTTGTCCGAAAGGTAACGAGCATTGAACGGATCCCGGAAGTTGCAGAACTGGCAATATCAAACCTGGCGGCAATCGGAATTAAAAATGTTGATGTTATTGTGGGAGATGGGACACTCGGGTTCCCACAAAATGCCCCTTATGATGGCATAATCATCACTGCTGCTACACCGTCTGTTCCACGGCCCCTTATCGAACAACTTGCTGAAGGGGGAAGACTCATAGCTCCAGTAGGGGAACGGGACATCCAGGAGCTCATAAGAATTATCAGGAAGGGGGAATCATTTAAAGAAGAGCACCACGGGGGAGTCAGGTTCGTTCCCCTGATCGGAAAGTGCGGATGGAGTGGGTAGATCAATGAAAATTATTGATATCACGCGACCACTCTCTGAAGATATGCTCATTTATCCCGGGGATAAACGGCCGGTGTTCCGGCAGCTGGATCTCGGGCACTGCCTTATCAGCGATCTGCAGATGAGCACCCATACTGGTACTCATATCGACGCTCCGTTTCATTACCTTAAAACCGGAGATACTATCGAAAGTATTCCCCTTTCACATATTATGGGAAAGTGCCGGGTAATTGATGTGACCTGTGCTGGAACTAGCATCATGTCTCATCACCTGGAGGGACAACTGGATGGAATTCACCGTTTGCTTTTAAAAACGTCGTTTTCCTCAAAAGACTGTTTTGATGAAAATTTCCCTTCCCTGACAATAGATGCTGCACGTTTCATAACCCGGAGTAATATGAAATGTATTGGTATCGATTCCCCCTCCATCGAATCCTATAATTGCGACGGGATCGTGCACCGTGAATTGCTCAGTAAAGGATGCATTATAATTGAACTCCTTAATCTCTTAAACGTCGAGGAAGGAGACTACACTCTTGTGGCATTGCCGTTGCCCTTTGCCGGGCTTGATGGTTCTCCTGCCCGTGTAATACTCATTGAAAACAATGGTGCAACTATTGGATGTGAATGATGGACATTATCATTGAGACCGTCAAAAAACTCGAAACCATGATGAAAGACAGTGGCTGTGAGGATGGTGGGATCGTTCTTGACGTGAATCCAGATACCAAAAACTGTCAGTTTGAATTCGGGGCGTGCATGACTGCGTCATTTGGCGGGAGGAGTGCTGATTTTATCACCCGCAATCCCATCAGGGCGACAACAAAGATCTCGTTTATGTTTGGTGCAGCTCTCGATTCCCAACCTGTACGTGGTGCTGCTGCGGCAATTGTGAATGTTGTCACAGGTTTTTTCTGTCTATCAAGAACTCTTCACTCGTGTCCTGTATCTTCACACCGCGATTGTCAAAGTCAACTGGTTGATGAACTGGGTGGAAAAAAGATTTTCTGTTGCGGCAGTATACCCGAAATTGAACCAGTATTAGGTTGTACAATTGTCACAACTCCTCATGACGCAGATATTATTCTCATAAATGGTGAAGGGATTATAGAACAGGGAACTGGGACTATCCTCATGAACTATAATGAGACAAAACGAGTCCTTTATCTAGGGCCTTCTACTGCCGGCATCGCCAGGCTGAACAATCTTGAGCACTGGTGTCCTTATGGCACATGCTAGCATAGTTCCCGGGAAAAACCGCTTAGCCTGATACAGGACAGATCATCACGATCCAATATAATAAAAGATAAACTCTTTTTGGCAGCGATCCAATAAAACATCATGCTTTTTGGATCATCAGGGATTAGGAGGAAGTTCGATCAGACGCTTCTCGAAACCGCCCTAAGGGTAGGATCTGCTCTAGCATCCCGATCACCTGACATTCTTATCGGTATGGACACACGAACAACAAGTCCGCTTCTCACGCACCTGGTTATATCAGGTATTATGGGAAGTGGGGGGATAGCACATGTTGCCGGCATTGCTCCCACCCCATCTGTTGCATATAGCACCAGAACAGTAGACAAAGGGTGCATGATCACAGCCTCCCATAATCCCGAGGAATATAACGGATTGAAACTCCTTAATCCGAATGGCTCATCTTTTGATCAGTCCCAACAGGCAGAAATTGAGGAACTCTTAACGATTCCCCACTGGACCGACTGGCAGCACCAGGGATCTGAACAGATGACAGATGTTGTCACTCCTCATAAAAAAGCAATTCTGGATAAGACACATATCAAGACCGGGATTAGAGTTTTGATTGATTGTGGAAATGGTGCCGGGAGTGTTCTTACCCCGAATCTTCTAAAAGATGCTGGTGCAAAGACAACCTGTATCAACTGTAACCCATCTGGTCATTTTGCCCGCCATTCAGAGCCGTTGAAGGAGCATGTTGGTTATATTGAAAACATGATGAAAAAAACAAAATTTGAATGTGCAGTTGTTCATGACGGCGATGCAGACCGGATGATGGCATTTGATAATAAAGGACGGTATATTGACGGAGACCATCTTCTTATGCTTTTTGTGAAGTATCTTGATGCAAAACGGGTAGTCACGACGAGCGACGCTTCCATGATTATTGAAGAGATCGCTGATGTCAGGAGAACGCCAGTCGGAGATACCTATGTATCTGAAGAACTTCTGAAATGGGGAGATTTTGGAGGTGAACCATCAGGTGCATGGATATTTCCAAAAATCTCCTACTGTCCCGATGGTCCTTACACTGCCGCTCTTTTCTGTGAGATCTCATCTGAATGGAACGTTGCAAACGAGCTTGATTCAATGCCATCCTATCCTGTCCTCCGTGAATCCTTCTTTAGCAAAACAGCACGGGAAACTGTCATGTCTCTTGGTGCCGTAAAACCGACAGATGGCATCAGGATTGCTGATGAAGGTGGCTGGTACCTGATCCGCGCAAGTGGTACCGAGTCCAAAATTCGCATTACTGCGGAAGGAAAAACCCTGCAGAAAGCAAAGGAATTGCTTAAAAAAGGACGTAGTATGATTAAGCAGGGGAAAACTGCTTAAATGTTGTAGTACGAATTTAACGTATGGAANGTGTCGTTCTTGCCGCGGGCGAGGGGAAACGGATGCGCCCTCTCACGGCNAGACGTCCCAAAGTTATGCTCCCTCTGGCAAACCGCCCTATGATGGAGCACCTTGTGTGTGCTGCACGCGATGCAGGTATCACTGATTTCGTGTTTGTCGTTGGTTATGGTGAGCGGGAAATCAGAAGTCACTTTGGTGATGGATCAGAATTGGGAATAAATATCAGATACGCACCTCAGCGACAACAGCACGGGACTGCAGATGCCGTGCGATCTGTTCGTGATCTTGTTTCGGAACCGTTTCTTCTGTTGAATGGCGACATGATTTTAAAAAACACGGATATTGCAGACCTTTGCAGATGTAAAATTCCCTGTATGGGTATAAGCACTACCGATCACCCGGGAGATTACGGTACTGTTATGGTTGAAAATAATCTTGTCACCAATCTTGAAGAAAAATCGAAAAATCCGAAATCCAACCTGATCAATGCCGGTGCATATCTTTTTTCTCCGGATATTTTCGATGCAGTTGACAGGATTCGGGTCTCAAGCCGGGGAGAACTCGAACTTACTGATGCTCTTTTTGAATTTATTGCGANAAAGGAGTTGTCGNCACACCGGTTATCCTACTGGATAGATGTTGGGAACCCATGGGANATGCTGGATGCAAATCTCACCCTTATGAGCACGCTTCCTTCTGAATCCAAGGGTATAGTTGAAGAAGGCGTATCCCTCATTGGAATTGTTGTTATCGGCGAAGGGAGTGTAGTTAAATCAGGCACATATATCGAAGGTCCTTGTATCATAGGAAAGAATTGCCGAATCGGTCCCCATGCTTATATCCGTGGGTCAACGAGTATAGGTGACGATTGCCATATCGGGCACTGCACCGAACTTAAGAATTCTATTATCATGAAAGGAACGAAGATCCCGCACTTCAACTATATAGGAGATTCAGTTATTGGCGCCGGATGTAATTTCGGTGCGGGCACCAAAATCGCAAATCTTCGACATGACCATGCCAATGTCAGGGTTTGCGGAAAAGATACCCGCAGGAACAAATTCGGCGCCGTCATCGGTGATGGTGTGCAATTTGGAATCAACTGTTCTATCAACGTCGGATCAATGATTGGTAGCAACGCTCAATTTGCACCCGGCACATATATTGCAGGTTGTATAGGAGAGAACGCAGTTATCCGTTAGGTGAAAGTATGCAGGCAGTTATATTAGCAGCAGGAGAAGGGAAGAGGGTTCGTCCGTTAACCAGAAGCAGACCCAAAGTGATGATTCCGGTAGCAAACCGCCCGATTATTGAATACGTCATTGAGGCACTGGAAAAAAACGGGATCCGTGAAATTATTGTTGTTGCCGGCTACCGGAAAGAACAGGTAACCCGATTTTTAAACCAGCTCGATATACAAATTGAAGTAGTAGTCCAACAAAAACAACTTGGCACTGCTCATGCCCTCAAATGCGCAGAATCACATATCACCGGTGATTTTCTCCTTCTGCCTGGAGATAATTATATTGATGCTCTTTCGATTGGACGAATAAAAGAGCAAAAAAATGCGCTCCTGGTCAAAGAACATCCCAGTCCATCAAACTTTGGAGTAGTCCTGCTAAAAGACGGGTACGTAACCCAAATCATCGAAAAACCCGAACATTCACCAAGTTTCATGGTGAGTACGGGGATTTTTTCACTTACGAAAGAATTTTTTTCCTACATCTATGAAAACGATGTTACCGATGCGGTGTCTGGGATGCTCAATTCAGGTAAACGCTTAAAAGCTGTCATTGCTGATGACTGGCATGATGCCATATATCCCTGGGACCTCCTTAAAATGAACAAACACCTGTTAAAAGATCTTCCTGAAGCACATGCAGGTGTAACAAGCAGGCAGACGATAATTCAGGGGTCAGTTAGGATAGGAAAAGGTACAACGATCGGTCCCAATTCAGTTATAACAGGACCGGTGATCATCGGAAGTGACTGCGAGATTGGCTCCAACTGCTGCATCATGCCTGATACAAGTCTCGGTTCACGGGTAAAGGTCGAGCCCTTTACCTTGATAGGAAATTCACTCATCATGGACGATACCTCAATTGGTTCGCACTCACGGATTGTTGATACAGTAGCAGGTGAGGCATGCCGGTTATCAAACCACACAACGATAGTAACATCGGCAAGGTTTATGGATATTGAAGGAATGGTAATTAAACCTGAATTCGGAGCTGTGCTGGGTGATCAGGTAACCTCAGGGCCTTTCACTATTTTTAAAAACTGTGTTGTGGGAAACAATGTGTCAATTGAGGGAGCGAAAGGCATTATCTCTCAAAATCTTGATGATGATTCTATGGTGATGTGATGTGTGGTATCGTAGGCTATATCGGGCGAAGAGAGGCCATGCCAATCATTGAAGATGGGCTCACAAAACTTGAATACCGGGGTTATGATTCGTTTGGTATTGCGACTATCAGCAGCGGGATTGAATTGGACAAACACCAGGGCCGGATCTCCGATTCTTTACGATCATCTGCTCTTCTCAAGGGAAAGATCGGGATAGGGCACACCCGCTGGGCAACCCACGGGGTTCCCAATGATTTAAATGCCCACCCACATATGGACTGCTCAAACTGTATCGCAGTTGTGCATAATGGAATCATTGAAAACTATTCAGAGCTTAAGCGGCAGCTAATCTCACGAGGACATGTATTCCGATCTGAAACCGATACTGAAGTAGTTGCCCATCTTATAGAAGAAGAATATTCAGTGGAAAAAGATCTCCTTTCAGCAATGCAGAAAGTCATCCCCATGCTGACAGGATCCTATGCACTGCTTGTAATTGCTAACGGTGAAAATCGAATTATCGCAGCCCGTTATGCAAGCCCGCTGGTCCTCGGTATCGGTGACGGTGAATTCTTTGCTGCATCTGACATGACTCCTGTTATTGACTATACTGAACGTGCAATTTTTCTCGAGGATGGAGATATCGCCAGCATATCGCATGAAAAAATCGAGATTTTTCATGAAGGAAAACCAGTACAGCGTCCTATGGAGCTGGTTGACTGGTCCCGGGAAGATACCAAAAAAGGCGGATTTGCACATTTTATGCTCAAGGAAATCTATGAACAACCCCAGGCATTTTATAATTCTGTCAGATCGGTTTCCAATGAAACACTTCAGGCTCCTGTCAAAACCGCTGAATCAGTCACAGTTATTGCATGCGGTTCTTCTTATAACGCAGGACTAATCTTCAAATACCTTCTCGAGAATTCCTGCGCAATTCCGGTACGACTCGAATTTTCTTCAGAGTTCAACTATTTCCCGCCGCCAATCGATGGGCTTGTAATTGGAATTTCACAATCGGGAGAAACTGCTGATACTATCACTGCAATTAAACAGGCAAAAGTGCATAACTGCACAACTCTTGCCATCACAAATGTGCTCGGCAGTTCAATAAGCAGGATTGCAGATTTTACCCTTTTCATGCATGCCGGGCCAGAAATCAGTGTTGCAGCTACCAAGTCATTTATTGCACAGCTGGCGATCCTGATGCAGATCATCAATTTCCTTCGGGAAGATGAATTTGGATCGATTTTGCTTAACGGTCACCGGGCGATTGAGGAGATTCTTCTTATGGATGTGTCTGATGCAGTTGCTCTGTGCAGGGATGCACAGGATATTTTCTACGTGGGAAGGGGTCCTTTTTATCCGGTGTCTCTTGAAGGTGCACTGAAAATGAAGGAGATCTCCTATATTCATGCGGAGGGCTATGCGGCAGGTGAATTAAAGCACGGGCCTTTTGCCCTTCTCTCGAAAGAAACACCTGTGGTTGCGATTTGTATGCCTGGTGAAACATATGGGGTAATGATTTCCAATATCAAAGAAATGAAAGCAAGGGGGGCACCCATCATCACTTTGGGAGAAGAGGGAGATTTGGAATTAACCGAGGTTGCAGATATTTTTATTCCTTTACCAAAGACTCATCCTTTTCTACAGGTCGTAACTACACTTGTCGTACTGCAGCTCCTCGCCTATCATACCGCAGTTGCTTTAAACCGTGATGTCGATAAACCAAGAAACCTTGCAAAAAGTGTTACGGTTGAATGACCGGACAGAAGACGACCTTTCTTTTCAACGATAAATAATATATAAGAGAAATCCCGCCTGTTCGTCTGAAAATTCACAGGATTATCAAGGGGGGTTTCAACCAAATTTATTAATGGTCTCAACTTAGAACCAAGTACCGAATAAAGGTTGATTTTATGAAAAGTATTGATCTTACAAACCGCCGGACCCAACTCATTATTGTCCTGGTAGCATTATTTTCTCTATTTGCGCTCTGGCTTCGTTTGCTTCCTATGCTCAATATGGGGAACACAGATGTTCTTATGATGGTGGCAAGCGATGACCCACTTTACAACCTCCGACAGGTTGAACAGATACTGGCAAACTTCCCACAATATGCCTGGTTTGACCCTATGACATTGTTTCCCACAGGACAGCAAGTCCCGTGGGGACCCCTTTTTCCGACAATTATTGCAACAATCTGCCTCCTCGTTGGTGCAACCACTCGACCTGAGATCATAAGCACAGGTCTTCTGGTTCCCCCTGTGATGGGAGCCGTGATGGTAGTTATCATGTATTTTGTTGGAAAAATCTGCGGGGACTGGAAGACTGGTCTTCTCGCATCAGGTTTTACCGCAATAGTATCCGGACAGTTTTTTTACCGCTCCTTCTATGGGTATATGGATCACCATATTGCTGAAGTTCTTTTTTCGACCATCTTCTGCCTGTTGTATATGTATACGATTTACTCAGAAAAAGATACCAAAATTGAACTGAAAAATATCAGTTCCTATAAAACAACCCTTTTATTATCGGGTCTTACCGGTATCATTTATCTCCTTGGCCTGTTTGTCATGCCGACAATGATTCTCTTTGCGATGATCGTTGGGATATATATTGTTATCCAATTCATTATTGATATTTACCGGGGCAGGACGAGTGAATACCTGCTGGTAACTACCACTATAATTTTTACTATTGTCATTTTGGGGTACCTATTCTACGGGATTAAAAGTCCTGGGATAAGTATTGTCTTATATAGTATCGGTCAAATTTACGCATACCTGATTTTAATCGGCGGAACGGTTTTTCTCTATGGAGTTGCTTATTTAATCAAAGAAAAACCTTGGTATTACTTCCCTGCAATTCTTATCGTAACTGGAATTGTATTTTCTCTCATCCTTCTGATCGTTAGCCCACAAATGTATGATCAGTTCATAAGTTCATTTTTCCTATTTTTCGGGCAACCGGAATGGTCAACAACAATACAAGAGGCACGGGGATGGACACCTGCTCTTGCATGGATGACATTTAACTATGGCCTCATACTGATGGTTGGTGGAGCACTGGTCATGCTCTATAATAACGTTAAAGACGAGCACCCACACCAGATGTATGCTCTGGTTTGGTCGTTAATCATGCTGATTTCAACCTGGCAGCATGTCAGGTATGAGTATTATCTTGCAGTAAATGTCGCCTTGCTTTCAGCAGTATGTATCAGTTTTACTTTCGAACGAGGATGGCCTGATATCCGCAGGCTGACATTATCGATATCATCAGATACTGAAACGCCAGAAGCCAACAAGGGAAAAGAGGAGTCCCCACGAAGTAAAAAACAGAAAAAACTCCAAAAGAAAGGATCTGGATCCTCTCAACCGGATTACCTTGCCATTGGATTGGTTATTCTTACCGTAGGACTCGGTGTTTTGTTTGCATATACCTCTGCTTCACTCAGCTATTCAAATGCGGCGAGCGAAGGTATCCGAATGAATCCCGACTGGAGGGAATCTCTTGACTGGATGGCAAATAATACACCGGACACGGGTGTGAATTACTTCACAATTTACAATCCTGAAACGTTCAAATATCCTCCTGAAGCATATGGGGTCATGTCATGGTGGGATTATGGACATATGATCACCTACATTGCAAAGCGGATTCCAAATGCAAATCCATTCCAATCCGGCGTTGTCGGCCCGACAGGCTCAGCAAATTATTTCATGTCCATATCGGAAGATGCAGGAAATCAGGTCCTTGATCGCGCTGGAACCCGTTACGTTATCACCGATATTGAAATGGACACAGGCAAATTCTGGGCAATGGCAACCTGGTACAACGCATCGGTTGCCGCCAGTCCTTACCAGGTTCCTCTACTTACTCCTGCAAAAAACAATATAAACAGTTACGAGTCTGTTCTTCTCAATTCGCAGCTCTACTACATGACAATGATCTCGCGGCTTCATAACTTTGATGGGTCACTTACAAAACCCTCAACTGCTTTTTATATCGAGTATGCCGATTCTAACATCACAAAGGTTTCTCTTCCGGTAATCACTGGGGCGGAATCAATGAATGCCTCAGAGGCAATAAGGCAAGCGGCTGAATATAATCTCAAGGCACCTGAGGGTTACCATGCCGTGGCACTGAGCTCGGTTATCACCCTACCCGTCGATACAGTCCCGGCACTCAGGCATTACCGCCTTGTGCACGAATCTCCCAACAATGTCTTTAACTCAAATACCATTGATGTCAAATATGTCAAAGTGTTTGAGTATGTCAAAGGTGCGCATATCAAAGGAGAGGGAATAATCGAGGTTCCGGTTACCACTAATACCGGAAGAAATTTTACCTACCGGCAAATGAGCATAAACGGGGAATTTATCGTGCCCTATTCAACAAACGGCAACCCATATGGAGTAAAAACAACCGGTAAATACAGGGTTATTTCAACGGGGAAGGAATATGATGTCCCGGAATCTGCAATTATGCAGGGCGCAGTAATCCAATAATTTTTTGCATTCTTTTTTTTATTACGAGATCAAACCTTTAAATTAAGGAAATATACTTCGGATCACGTGATCATGGTTCCATGTTCAGCTATTTACGGGGAGATATTTTCACATCGTGCCCAGGGAAATCACGATGAGAGTGGCACCCGGATGTATGAAGCACTGAAAGGCGTGCCCGAAGAAGTTCCAATTATTACACCGTATTGTGCAGCAGAGACCGATCTCCTTCGGGTCCACACATCATCCCATATCCGGATGATACATGAATTTTCTTCACATAGAGGGCTCTACTATATTGATCATAATACATACATAAACGGGGAGACATTCTCTATGGCTTCCTATGCAGCTGGTGCTGCTATAGAGGCTGTAAATCGTTCAATCGATGGCGAGTCGTGTTTTGCTATTGTCCGGCCTCCAGGACATCATGCCGAACCTGAACGAGCAATGGGGTTTTGTATTTTTAACAATGTGGCAATTGCTGCTTCAGCGGCACTGGATCGGGTGGATAAAATCGCAATAATCGACTGGGATCTCCACCACGGGAACGGTACACAGAAGATTTTCTTTTCAGATGAACGGGTCCTCTTTTGTTCGGTGCACCAGGGAAATATCTTTCCTCATACCGGCTGGGTGGATGAAGTTGGCACCGGAAGAGGTAAAGGATTTACCATTAATGCACCTTTACGCATGGGATCAACCATAGCTGATTACCGGCTTGTCTTTGAAGAAGTGTTTGTCCCTGCTCTCCAGGAGTTCAAGCCGGATGCTGTGATCGTGTCTGCCGGACAGGATGCTCTTTTCGATGACCCGAAAAGCAGTATGCTGCTATTTCCTGCAGATTATGGTACCCTTACTTCTTTATTATGTGACGCAACAGATCGACCCCTTGCACTTGTACTCGAAGGGGGGTATGGACCTTCTCACGGAGATGCTATAAGCCAGATATTTTCTTCTCTCAATGGTTCACCCGTTCCATCGGAAAGGGGTGAACCCCACCACACCACGCTTAATATTGTGACAGTACTTAATAAAATGAGGAAATAATTTCCGCTTTATAACAATAACACCTTTATACAAGAATAGACTTCATTTTACCTTATGTTAGCAGAAGAGCTCAATCTCGGCATGCGAGTACGGTACCCGCGGACCGGAACAACCGGAACCGTTCTGCGTATCGAGGAGGTGCGTGGACAGGTATTTGCTGAACTTGATAGTACAAATCTTCTGTATCGGATCGACACCCTTATTCCGGCATCCGGCCAGGAAAAAACAAAAAAGACACTGGTTGATGACGCAAAAACAGTAATTGAGAGAGAAAAGGAGTTTGCTAAGGGCCGCGAACTCCAGGACGCCTGGAAAGCCACTGACCAGAGTTGCGAAGGTGGAGGTTAATCCTCCAATCCGATTGTTGTCAGTTTCACTGACTCAACTCCTTTTTGTGACATCAACCTTTCAGCAAGCGCCTTAAGCTGAGTTCCGTCTCCTCGCAACAGGATCACTTCAAGACAGCGGTTTTCTGTTACATGAGAGTGGAGTGAGGCCTGGATAATTGCTTTGAATTCGTGCTGGATGTCAGTAAGCAGGGCTAACAGGCCACGCTGGTCATGATCGTAGATCATGGTAATCACACCCTGGCGGTCACCCTTGACATCGGCCATCCACTTATAGTGTTGGATATAGCTCCGAATCGCGTCCCTGATTCCTTCAGACCTTGAAGAATAGCCACGATAATTGATAATTTCATCGAACCGGTCGAGCAAATGCTTAGGCAGAGAAATCCCGATACGTGAGAGCTCGTTATCCATCGTCATTTAAATCCTCATGACTGTATGACGCCCAAAGATTGTTTAAAGTTTCGATAAAATATCCTCAAAGGTAATACTTGGTAATACTTGACTGCAGAACCTGCGCTTTCAGGGAAAGGAACTGAGGAAAAATTTCTGGATTTACTCCGAAAGGCGTTTTTACTGGTTATGTATAAGTATGACCATAATATATAGAGTAAGGAGGTTCGATTTCATTTGCATGATGTAAAAGTTCCCAGTGTAAATATTGGAGTGGTAGGTCATGTCGATCACGGCAAAACCACACTCGTTAACGCACTCACCGGGACATGGACAGACAGGCACAGTGAAGAGGTGAAGCGAGGCATATCAATCCGTTTGGGATATGCCGATGCTACTTTTTACCGGTGCGAAAAGTGCGAAGGTACTAACGCCTTTTCGACCAGCCCCGATTGTCCGGCCTGCGGCGGAAAGGGAACACCGTTTCGTTCGGTATCTTTTGTTGATGCACCAGGGCATGAAACGCTCATGGCGACAATGCTTTCCGGCTCTGCATTGATGGACGGGGCGATGCTGGTCATCGCTTCAAGCGAGAAGTGCCCTCAGCCACAGACAAAAGAGCACCTGATGGCGCTTGAACTCGTTGGTATAAAAAATATCGTGATTGTCCAAAGCAAGATCGATGTTGTCAGCCAGAAAGAGGCGATTGACAATTATCACGAAATAAAAAAATTTATTAAAGGAACAATAGCTGAAAACGCCCCCATTATTCCGGTTTCTTCGCAGAAAGGGATCAATATCGGTGCTCTTGTACAGGCGCTCGATCTGGCAATTCCTGAACCAGTTAGGGATCCTAACACCGAACCTCTCATGCTTATTGCACGGTCGTTTGATGTGAACAAACCAGGCTGCAACTGGAAAGACGTGAAAGGCGGAGTCGTCGGAGGGTCTCTTATTCGGGGCATCCTCCACGAAGGCGATGAGATCGAGATCCGACCAGGTAGGCAGACCCAGATCGAAAACAGGATAAAATGGATTCCCATCACCACAAAAGTNACATCGATAAATGCAGGTTCCAGCAAAGTCGTTGAGGCAACTCCCGGTGGACTCCTTGGAGTTGGAACACGACTCGACCCTGCTTTGACAAAAAGTGACGCACTTGCCGGCCAGGTACTGGGTCACGTTGGAAAACTTCCTCAGGTTTGGGACAAAATCCGGTGCCGTGTTACACTCATGGAGCGGGTAGTCGGTGCCACAAGTGAGCTCATTATTGAACCATTGAAACACAGTGAACCGTTGATGTTATCAGTGGGAACCGCGGTTACCGTGGGTGTAATCAGTAACACAAAGAAGGACACGATTGAGATACAGCTGAAGCGACCGGTATGTGCAGAACTGGGTTCAAAGATCGCAATCAGCCGGCAGGTGGGAGCACGCTGGCGCTTAATAGGGATGGGTGTACTGATCGAGTGAAGATACTTCTGGACGCCAATGCACTCATGATGCCGGCGCAGTTCCAGATCGATCTTTTCGATGAACTATGCACACTTCTCGGTGCATTTGAACCGATCGTGCTATCAGGTGTTCTCCAGGAGTTAACCGGGCTCTCCCTGGCAAAAGGACGAGATGGTGCGGCGGCAAGGCACGCTCTTATGCTCGGTGAGAAGTGCACTATCGTGGAAAGCGGGGGTCTTGAATCAGAATCTGTCGATGCCCAGATGATTGAATATGCAGCCCGGAATGCCTGCATGGTTGTTACCAATGACAGGCGTATAAGGGATGCGTTATTTACACGTGGTCTTGGTGTGATATCAATGAGAAAACAAAAAAAACTGGAGATTTTGCGGAGGTAATGTATGTATCATAAGTTGATGCTTGAAGACAAGGTGCGGGTACCCCCCCAGCGACTGGGTGATAAACTTGAGAAAGTTATTCTTGAGGTCCTGCAGGAGCAGCTTGAGGGTAGCATTGATAAGGAGATTGGGATCTTCATATGTGTAACGAAAGTTCTTTCAGTGGGAGAGGGTGAGCTCGTTCCTGGTGACGGCGGCGTTTATTACGACGTAAAGTTTGAAGCTATGGTAATCCGTCTCGCACTGCAGGAAGTCATTGAAGGACTTGTGGTGGAGACAACCAGTTTTGGGGCTTTTGTCAGTCTTGGTCCAATAGATGCAATGCTGCATGTAAGCCAGATATCTGACGAGTATATTAACTACGACGAGAAGAATGCCCGGCTTATCTGCCAGGAGTCAAAACGGTTCATTGGAGTAGGGGATGTAGTACGGGTTCGTGTAGTAACCCTCTCCCTCAACGAGAGAGAGCCACGTGACAGCAAGATCGGGCTTACTATGCGGCAGGCAGGACTTGGTACTGCACTCTGGCTTGAAGAGGAAATGAACAAGGAGAAAGAAAAAGATCAGAAATCCCCAAGTGCCCCAAAAGAGGCAGTAAAAGAGAAGGGCAAAACCAAGAGGAAGGAGCATGCCTCCGGCGAATAAGAAAAAACAGGGAAAAGTCTGCCGTGACTGTCATCGCGTAGTAGATGGAGATAATTGCGTAATCTGTGGCACGACTAACCTGAGCGATGACTGGTCTGGATATCTTGTCATCATTGATCCGGAAAATTCTGAAGTCGCAAAACGGATGAATATCAAACTTCCGGGACGCTATGCACTGAAGGTCCGCTGATGTTTATTCTTCCCGAAGAGCACCGGAAGCTTTTCCAGGAACCCTTTGGGGAGCTCTACCTCAACATTGATGAGATACTCCCAATAATTACCGGTAGTATTGTATATGCCGTCGGAGATGTCGTTACCCATAACCTCCAGAAAAGAGGTATCACCCCCGCCATTGCAGTTATTGACGGGCAAACTATGCGTTTACCCTGTGTACGTATGCCAGTATACCAGGGCGAGTGTATCAGAGTGAAAAATCCCGCCGGTTCATTGACCGATGACCTGATCCATGCACTAAACTATGCTGTCATGCATCCACCGGTTACGGTACTGGTTGATGGCGAAGAAGATCTTGCGGTGATTCCCCTGGTGATGGCTGCTCCGGTTGGTGCAATCGTATTGTACGGACAGCCACACAAAGGGGTAGTTCTCCGAACGGTAAACCCTGATGCAAAAGAGACTGCGCGAAATTTACTGAACCATTTTTCCCGTATTGACACGTGAATTTTTTTTATTATAGTATATCGTGAAATCTTTTTTTGGAATTTTTTACTCTATCTGAAGGTCATATTATAAATAACCCGGTTTCCAATAATTACAGGATATCGATGGACTTTGAGATCACCAGCGATAAAAGAAATGAGCTTTTATCCAGAAGAGAGGTTCAGTTTAACCTCAAATACGATGGTGCAACCCCCTCCCGTATGCAGATTATTGGTAAATTATGTGCTTTGCTCAATGTAAAAGAGAACCAGATAACTCTTGACACGCTGCACAGCAGCTTCGGTAAAACTGAAGCTACCGCTTCGGCGCGCATTTATGATACCGAAGAAGNAAGGAACAAAACTGAGCGCCCATACCTGGCAGCGCGCGGAATGCCCAAGCCGAAGGAAGAAGGGGCCGCATAATCATGGCTGCAGGAAAGAAGGCCGCAGTCGCTAAGGGGCCAATGAGGAGCGCGTACTTCAAAGTTGAAGGCTCAAAGGTCACTACCAGTAAAAAATACTGCCCACGTTGCGGACCAGGGGTCATGATGGCAGATCATAAGGATCGGACCACATGCGGCAAATGCGGATATACTGAATTCAGAAAATAAGATTCAATGCCTGTTTTTGGGCAGATACTGGGAATTGAGGGGACAGCNTGGAACCTCAGTGCCGCCATTTTTGACCGTGATCTCATATCACTTGTATCCCGNCCCTATAGCCCGNCACANGGNGGGATCCATCCACGTGAAGCNGCACAACATCATGCATCGGTGATGAAGGAGCTTATCTTTTCTATCCTTCAGGATCCTGGCAAGATCACCGGTGTTGCTTTTTCGCAGGGGCCGGGGCTTGGACCATGCCTTCGGACAGTTGCAACCGCAGCCCGATCGCTTGCTCTCGCACTGGATGTGCCCCTGGTAGGTGTCAACCATTGTGTCGCTCACGTGGAAATCGGATGTTT
>JGI11641J44799_10000045_pt1 | contig 31478 bp, 29 predicted proteins | sample WetSurSiteA1Bulk_FD_44799 | JGI IMG/M metagenome (IMG submission 44799) | reverse complement strand
GAATGTCAGGACCAATAATATTAAATAATGCCTCTCGAACTTTATCCGTTATCGGGCGGGTAGTTTCACCTGGAACTGACCGAATTCGCTTTCCACGTGCTTTTCCCCCAATAATCCGAAGATCACTCACTTCTCACAGCTCTTGATTGCAGCCATAATATTCGCCCTTGGCGTGTTGATATGAAGAACACACCCGGTTCCAAGAATAAAACGCCTGTTATTAGTTGCCAATATTGCATCGCGTGCCTCAGAGTACACGTGCTCTGGGGTACCTAAATCTAAGGTCGGGTTTCGTTTAAGCCCACCGCATACAACCCCGCGAAACATGCTTTGAGCTTCTGCGAGATTCGGATATGTCTCGCGGTCATGCCAGTTGATCACTTGTATTGGATAATCCGTAAATTGTTCGAACATAATATTTTCGCCGTGTAAATGCAACATATTCAGCCATTTATCTGCAACAATTTTTAGTAAATCAAGATCATAGACGCGACCATATTGTAAATACTCATTTACAGATAGCAATTGATAACTTGCATGTTGAACAGCATAAAATATACCAGAAATTTCAAGCTGGCAGGCAGCTTCAATGAACCTTCGGGTGCTTTCAGCAATAGTTTGTAAGCCCACCTGGACAGCTTCAGGATATTTACGAAGATGAACAAAAAGCATTTGTCCACCCACAAGGTTTTTTGCTTGTGCAAGTGGGCTAAAAATTGTTTGTAGCACTGGTACATCCAGAGCTAACTCATCACATATCAATTTCAAGCACGATAATTGATCTCCCAAAGACCCCTTATAAGGATCCAGTGGTTTTATTTTCAACCAATCATCCGGTGAAGTAATAATTCTCCGTTGATACTCACGCGTACCCTCTGCATTTCCTCGCCATTCATCCTCAGCTCCCCAATCTCTAATACAAAAAGAGGAAGAAGGTGTAACCTTTACAAGATCGAAGTCATATGATCGTTGAAAGTCAATAATAGCTTCTGCAAGTCCCTCAGGGGTTTGATCATCTATTGGAAAGTGGCGCCATAAAGCAATGGGTGTTCTGTCCGGAATGTCACCCGCCAGGCAGCGTTCAATTCGCTTTCGATGTGTCAATCTACGTGTTTCCAAATTTCCTTCTCCAGGTTCCAGTCTCCCTGAGTCATCTCATTAATGTGTCCGAGTGCTAAGCGTTTAAGCATGTCGTATTTTGCTGAATTTGGACCTGGATTCGTCTTAATCAGATCCAATGCCCTTGTAAATGCTTGTACTCCCTCTTCCTTACGATCGAGTGCTTTGAGAACCATACCAAGGGTATATAACGAATCAATATTGTTTCCGTCCAAAGATACTGCTTTTTGTAAATCTATCACCGCATCGTCATATTTCTTGCGAGCATAAAATGCCATTCCCCTCTTCTGATATTCATCCGCCGTTGAGGGTTCCCCCATCGTTGTTGGATCAACTGGAACAGACTTTACTTTAAATATTTCCTTCTTTTGAAATAGCTTAGCCATAAATCGTATCTCCTGTACTTAGGTATTTTACAAGGTCTGGTCAACGGTTTTTTTAATTTCTTCTTCTTCCAAAGATTGTTCGGTCAGGTATTTTTCAATAAATGAAGACCTGCGCATCCGTAGAGCCATAGGTGCAATAATATGGACGTCTTCGGTTTTTACTTCCAGACGACCATCTAAGGCTGCAAAAGCTCTTGCCCCTTCAAATAAAGTCACTTCTGCTCTTAATGAATCAATTTTAAGTTTGTGGATTAACTCTAAAGTTAAATTTGATACATTTTCTGGGATTTTAACATTAGGGAGGATATCTCTTGCCATCTGAATCTCTGTTTGTGCGATTTGCGTTTCACTATAATATTCTTGGATCACCTTGCGCGGATTCGCCAGGTAGGATTGAACCCGCTGATACACCTCAAATCGTTGGTTNGTATCTTGTAATCCCTTGACCACGATTCTTAATCCAAAACGATCCATTATCTGCGGTCGTAAACGTCCTTCTTCAGGATTCATCGTACCGATAAGAACAAATCGTGACCGAAAGGTCGCTGTCGTTGTACCACGTTTGACGGTATAAGAGCCATAAGCTGCCGCATCCAGGATTGCATCTACCACTTCATCGGTTAGTAGATTCACTTCGTCAACCAATAATAAATTACGGTCTGCATGAGCTAAGATGCCACGGTGTAAACGGAGTCGATTATGTCTGGAAAAATTGTCATCTGCCACTCCAACGACATCTTCTAATCGAGCATTCAATGGTAACTCAACCAATCGAATTTTATCCATTACCGCTAATGGTTCTCCCATGCCATATTTTTTTGCACAATTTGGGCACACTGCGTCAATTCCACCTGTTTCAATATCTTCAGGGAGGCATCCGTAATAACATAAGCTTCGAGGGATCTCTGGAACTAAATCAACTAATCCACGAATTGCAGTAGTTTTTCCAGTTCCGCGAGGCCCGATCAACAATACTCCACCTATCGCTGGATTGATCAGAGCAAGTAAAAGCGCGTACTTCATTTCAATCTGACCAACCAAAGCAAGAAATGGAAAAGGTAATATTTCGACTAAGCCACTATCCTGTTGTGCTTGGGGTTCTTGTATTTCTTTTCCAGAAGAATATTCAACAAGATCCTTCAAAGATCGAATTGTATTTTCAATCTGAGCTGAATCATCAGATCCCTGGTTATGAATAACTTTTTTTTCGTCCATTCAATTAAATTATTAATCCATATCTTCCCGTAATTCACCAAAATCCACCGGTGGAAGAAGATCTGGTCGCTCCAGCAACACATCCATCTCACCAAAAGTAAGCTCTGGCATCATAGGCGGTAAAGGTGATAACGCAGGTGGGCATATCTTTAAAGTAAATGGAGGAATAATATCCAGCTTAGGTTTTGAATAACTATCCTCTTGTTTTCGTAATATTCGTGGTCCTTCAGCAAGCCATCCAATATAATTACCATGAGTCGAATATACTAAGCGTTCACTTGAGACCCATCCAATCCAATCGCCTTCACAGCTAAATATGAAAGGATATGCTAAAAATGCGCCGACGTCCCCAACTGTCGTGAAAATTGGAACAAGAGTAGTTTCAGTCATTACATTTCACTCAACGAAATTATACTCATTACTTAAAAATATGATAACTCTTTGTCTAAATATTTTACTGCACATCATTATAGGTCCAATAACGATTCACAAAAAAGTTCCAAAAGAGGACAATACCTACAGCAATCGCTAATGTCACATTTTCACCCAGCACATCTGGCGGAAGGAATAAGTATTGTTCCGGAATTTTATAAAACAAATTTGTAATTATTGGTTCTAAAAATTTGAGAATAGGTATTCGAATGATCAATCCACTAATGTTCACTAATGTAAATTGGAACAACTGCCTTAGCAGTGGTTTTGAGCGTGAATCCGGATAAGTCCAATATCGATTCCAGAAGAAGTTACTTAAAATAGCACAAATAAAAGAAATAGTGCCTGCCCAAACATATGGAACACCGAATATTCGGTGAAGTATATTCTCTATTCCGAAATCCACCGCTGCGCCGATAATTCCAACAACTAAAAAGCGAAGAAACCGTGTCCTTTCCCGTGAATTGATCAGAATACTCGTCATTTCATCCTAAGTTTTTGAAGAAAATATGGAATGGTTCTTTTAAGGCCTTCATCTAAATTGATTTGAGGCTCCCATCCAAGTATATTTCGCGCTCGAGAAATATCTGGTTGCCTGCGTTGTGGGTCACTTTCCAGGCGTTCACTTGGTTTGAAGGTTATCCCAGCTCGGTTTCCAACAATGGCATTGATACGTTCAGCAAACTCCAGAATAGTCATTTCGACTGGATTACCAATATTTACAGGTAAATGTTCATCGGAGTCTAGTAACCTGATAAGTCCATCCACTAAATCATCCACATAACAAAAACTACGTGTCTGTTGGCCATCTCCATAAATAGTCAACGGTTCACTTCGTAATGCTTGTTGAATAAAATTGGGTACCACTCTACCGTCATCTAGATGCATTCTTGGTCCATAGGTATTGAATATCCGTGCTATCCGTGTATTTATTCCATGAAATCTGTGATAAGCCATGGTTAATGCTTCAGCAAACCGTTTTGCCTCATCATAAACCGACCGTGCACCAATTGGATCAACGTGTCCCCAATAACTCTCGACTTGTGGATGTTCCAACGGATCACCATATATCTCACTGGTGCTGGCTAATAAGAACCTTGCTTGATTAGTTCTTGCCACCCCAAGTGTGTTATGAGTTCCTAATGCTCCCGCTTTCATTGTTTGAATTGGTAGATTCACATATCCATATGGTGATTTTGGATTTGGACTGGCTGGAGAAGCGAAATGTAATACAGCATCCACCTCACCTGGGACAAAGATAAAGCTAGATACATCGTGTCTTATAAATGAAAATCTCGGGTTATCAGATAGATGGGCGAGATTATCTGGGCTACCGGTGATAAAGTTATCCATACCGACAACTTCATGTCCGTTTGCTAAGAGATGCTCACTAAGATGTGAGCCTAAAAAACCTGCTGCACCTGTGATCAATATCCTCATTTCTACCTATCTCCAATCAGCTTTTGTGGTTAATCCATCACCGGTAACTTGTACTGCTGTTCCAGAAATAGAATCGATCAACCATATATTCCCATTATAAATGAATGCAATCGCATATCCCTCATCTACGCTCATGGGTTCAGGAGACCAGAGAACATGTTGAGGATTTAATCCAACCGCACCTTCCTCTGGAAATATGGACCGTTGATTGGAACCATCCCGATCCATTAATGAGAGTCGATACCCACTTGTCTCACTCTGGTCGGGAAATATTGCTTGCAAATATGCAATTGAAAATGCAAACTGATCCAGGTTTATACCTGCCTTGGTGTTTATAAAATTTTCATTTGATTGAACCGGTGAAGGGACAGGATATGCAAACATTCCAACATTGTTGACTAGTTTAACGAATGAGCCTCCTATTAGTGGAATAGCTATTAAGTCAAAGTGGTGTGTTTCAACTGAATTAGAAGATACTGAAAATTCGTGATCAACTGTGTATATAACATTCTGATCGGGAGACCACGCAATGCCGGGCACCCACGCCCAATTTCCACCTGTCTGATAGGGTATGATAGTATGAATGGAAGTCATTGAGCCATCGCTTTCTTCTATGATTCCAATACCATCTGGTCGTGAATATAAAAAGCTCATTTCATCTGGTGCCCAGGTAAAATCCATCCCCCACCACCCATATACTCCCCCGGAGTTTGGTTCAAGGAGAATATTAGGAGATCCAACAGCTCCAATTGAACGAATTCTCAGCTCATTTAAATCATTATTTGCCTGCCACCCTGGAGCAGTCTCACGCCACTCAGCTGATGAGTATGCGATCAGCGTTGAATCAGAATTAAATTCAGCATAATGTACAATATTATTAATATCAAGGCCAATTATTTTTATTGGGTTACTCGTCAACGAAGCCAGCCATAGTGAGTTAACCGAATTATTCACATTCAAATTTCTACTGAACAAAAGCAATTTCCCATCAGAAGATAATGCGAATATTCTTCCATCCAAATCCCCTGTTGACACCACCAAACGTCGGTTAGTGGTTGAGTTTTCGATGATCCATGCATTTCCAGCGGATATGTAAGCAATTTTCCCAGGAAAATCGATCGACTCAATAGACGATCTGCTTCCAATCATGACTACCTCTGGAATAGCTGCATTCAACACAACCGACTTTACGATATTCGTTGAAACCTCAATATCATTTTCATATACTCGGTGATAAGTTATCTCTTCTAATCCATTTACTCCAGGTTGGCTTAATCGAATCTCCCCTTCAGGTAATGCTTCATTTTTAAGCTCTTGATGCTCAAAAGGAATGATTTCCTGCTCAATGAAATATTCTTCCCTGACCCGAATTACCTTAACTTGACCGCCATCTGATAGAACAGTATAAACAGGCGGTTCAACCTTGTCCAATTCGCCCAATGTTATTTGAGCAGTATTTAGTGCCTCCTGAACAGTACTCCCCGAGATTATTTTTATTTGAATATCTTTATTGTCTGCAATAATATTGGTTGTAATAAGTCCTTGAGTTACTTGAGGAGGCGTGCAAGCCCATAATATAACTGACAGCAATATGATAATCGTGGACTGAAAGTATTTAATAATACTCCAATGGTATAATCGCAAAGTTCACCCGTAAATTTATTAATATCTTACTTGTCAACTAAAAGAACATTATAGCATGTCCGACGAACCCCTTGCTGAAACTACATCTGATGTAATCATTGCCCGTATTGAGGCACTTCTATTCGTTGCTGTAGGTCCAACTTCACCATCTCAAATAGCACTATCACTTGATATCCCTTTACGCGTAGTTGAAAATCATATTGCGATCATTGAACAAAGGTTGGCATCGGAATCCCAACCCCATGGCTTGCGCCTTCAACGTCATCACGGCCGTGTTCAACTTACCACCTCACCAGATTTTGCCAATGATATTGAACATTTTCTCGGACTTGAGATTTCTAATAAACTTAGTCGAGCAGCCCTTGAAACTTTGGCAATCATAGCTTATCAACAACCAGTTACTAGACCAGAAATAGATGCTGTGCGAGGTGTTAGTTCTGATGGAGTATTAAAAAATTTGCTTAGTAAGGGTTTGGTACAAGAAATTGGTAGGGCAGAGCGCCCTGGGAGGCCAATACTATTTACTACCACTACCGACTTTTTACAACATTTTGGTTTAAACTCACTTGAAGAACTACCACCATTATCTCTAGACCTTTTTTCACCACCTACTTCTTCCGAGATCCCCGAAAACTAGGGGAAACGCAGGATAAAACAGCTTTTGCTCCAGCTTCAACGAATTTGAGTAAAACCTGTGGTAAATATTCTACATAAGACTCATCTGAAGCATTAAAATACTCGGTTTCCTAACTGTATCTATCCTTTTCTCGTGCAAAGGTTTCTTATATGGAGAGTGGTTTTGTAATCTCCAAAATGCTACCTCGACACTTTTTTCCAAAACAGGAGAACTATTAACACACATGTAAATTGATTATAGTTTGGATATATAGGGTTTTTTACCAATCAATAAGCTTCGTTTTCTGCACGTGCATGACAATAATTTCTATATACGAAAATACATACGATGGTCTCAAATTATCATTGTCTAAGATTGGCGATTAATTTTTTCGTTGGCTTTCAGCTATAATTAAATTCGTTAAATTTCTTTCTAATTTTTGATTGATCCCATATTTAAATAAAAGTGGTTTACTTTTTTTTACGAGCCTGATGGATAGACAACCAATACTTCTTCCTTACCCACGCAAGCTGAATTTTTCTCAAGGCGTAAACAATCTATCCGCTGAGCATTTGATATACCTTGATTGCAAGCATCCCCAATCGATATTGTTCTCTGCAATCCAGATTCAAAATGCACTATTAAATCAGGCGGGATTAAAATATGAAATATACGCAGGTACTATTATCTCGAACGAGTCGGCTGGAATTATTCTTCGCTTAGCACCTCTACCTGGTGCTAAATCCCAAGAATACAGGTTACAAATTACACCCACCTCGATTTGCATCCAAGCACCAGATCCACACGGATTATTTTATGGATGTTGTACATTTATCCAGCTGATTCAATATCACCTCGCCCAGTCGCGCATTAATTCCGGTTTGCGACCGAGTTTCATCCCTTGCCTGGAGGTCGAAGATTGGCCAGATTTCAAAAATCGTGGCGTCATGATAGATATCTCGCGTGATAAAGTTCCCACGATGGAAACCATGTACAATCTAATTAACCTGTTGTCAACATGGAAGATTAACCAACTTCAACTGTATACTGAGCATACCTTTGCATATAAACTTCATCCAGATGTTTGGGCAAATGCATCTCCGTTTACGGGTGAAGAAATCCTGAGGCTAGATAAATATTGCCGCGAGCGATTTATCGAGTTGGTTCCCAATCAGAACTCGTTTGGTCATATGGAGCGCTGGTTAAAGCATCCGCGTTATTTGTCTTTAGCAGAAGCACCAGATGGATTTGATTTCCCATGGGAACATCATTCCGGCCCATTCAGTTTATGTCCGATCGATCCAGCAAGCATTAAACTGCTAGCAGGTTTATTCGATGAGTTATTGCCTCATTTTTCAAGCCGGCAAGTTAATGTTGGCTGCGATGAGACGTTTGATTTAGGACAAGGCCGTAGTAGGGATGCATGCTTAAAGTACGGAACAAGCAGAGTTTACCTTGATTTTGTACTCAAGATATATAAAGAAGTCAGCAAACGTAGTTATAAAATGCAATTATGGGGGGATATGCTCATGGTACACCCTGACCTTATCTCGAAACTTCCTAAAGATTGCCTCGTGCTGGAATGGGGATATGAAGGCAATCACCCTTTTGAAGAACACAGCAATAAATTAGCTCAATCGGGATTGCCTTTTTATGTATGCCCAGGTACATCTTCATGGAACTCCATTGCAGGTCGGACGGACAACTGCATTCAAAATCTATCCAATGCATCAAAATGTGGTATTGAATATGGCGCAGAAGGTTATTTGATTACAGATTGGGGTGACAGTGGACATTGGCAGGTGCTTCCAGTAAGTTACCTCGGTTTTGCCACCGGTGCAGCATATTCATGGTCGTACCAGGCAAACCAAAATTTGGATATTGCGGCAGTATTAGATTACTATGCTTTTCAAGATTCATCATTTAATATTGGGAAGATTGCATACAATTTTGGGAATCTCTATCATGAAATCGGAATTGAGCTAGAAAATAGCTCACTTCTGTTCGAGATCCTGCAGNAACCTATTAAGAAATGGAATAAATATTTACCACCCGAAGATGCATTTTTTGCCATAAATCACACATTAGACATGATCGACCAGATCGGGGAAAACTTGTCCTTATTTAATTCTGCTCGACCTGACAAAAAGTTAGTTGAACGGGAATTCTTACTGACGCGCGATTTGTTACGACATGCATGCATAAGAGGATTATTTGGCTTTGGCTCAACATCCATTTCTAAAGAATCCCTTGCACAAAATTTAAAAGAGATTATAAAAGAGTACCAAGAAATTTGGCTTTCACGTAATCGATATGGTGGATTAAAGGATAGCCTTGTATATTTTAATCTTCCTTTGAAAGAATACGAATAATTATAAATTTTTAGTCTATATCGAACCGATATTAAATCAAAAATTTATAAATATCANTAAAGGTCAATAAAAAGAAGTGGTTAAAAATATTCGCGTTGCTATTAAACACAGCATTTTCTCGATATCGATCTTAAATGCTGACATGATTTTAGCGATGACAGAAGTAGAACGCCTTTTTGAAGCAGGAAAGTATTACGAACCAGAAATGATTATTTCTGCCTGAACCATGCAGTCAGGTACGTATGTGCTCAAACGATTTCTCACAAGTTCTGACCCTCATCCCGCAGGTAAAGTTGTTATCGGTACAGTTGACGGTGATTTTCATAACATTGGAAAATATTTAGTGAATATAATATTGGAAGGATCTGGCTTTGATGTAATCGACTTGGGTGTTGATGTTAGTCATGCTGCATTTATTTCCGCGCTTACTGAACAGAGTGTTGAATGTCCGCCTTGATTACTACCAATTTGCCAGCAACGCGACAGGTCATTGAATTGGATAAATCTGGAAACATCAACGAGTTATTGCCATCGTTGGTGGTCCACCCCATATAGATGAATTTACTCATCAAACTGGTGGCGATGGTCATACACATGATACCAGCCGAGCAGTAATTTTATCAAAATCATCGTTTGAATAAGAATAGCGATCCCAATGCCTTTATTCATTTTCGCTGATATTTGGTTCAAAGGATAAAATTTCATGGAAGAAAGATTACAAAAAATATTAGCACGTACCGGAAATGGATCACGAAGAACCTGTGAGGAACTAATCATTGCAGGTCGTGTAACTGTGAATGGACAGGTGGCTCATATTGGATCAAAAGCCGATATTCAGTTTGATCAGATTAAGCTAGATGGAAAAATAGTAAAACTTCAGGAAAATAATCAATATATTATCTTATACAAACCAAGAGGAGTTTTATCTACCGTCAGCGCCCCTGATCCCCGTCCAACAGTCCGTGACCTTGTACCTGTGCTTGGTACATTATATCCAGTCGGCAGGTTGGATGTGGATAGCGAAGGTCTGATCCTGCTAACCAACGATGGAGAGTTAGCAAATCAGCTCACTCATCCTCGATATGGGCATGAAAAAGAATATCGTGTATTAGTTGCACGTCACCCAGACGAAAAACAGCTGGAAGCCTGGCAGCATGGTGTAGTTCTTCAAGACGGCTACCGCACCAAACCAGCTGAAGTCCATGTGGATACTCACACAGGTAAAGGCACTTGGATGCGAGTAATCATGAAAGAGGGGCGTAAACGTCAAATTCGCGATACCTGTAGACAAATTGGTCTTCCTGTGGTTACCATTATCAGGGTTAGGATTGGCAGCTTAAAAATTGGTAATTTAAAACCGAAAGAATGGAGATACTTGACATCTGCTGAAATCAAGAGTTTAAAAACATTATCGCCAGCACCTCCCGTATCTAAGACGGTGCGAGTAAAAAAGAACTGATTTCATAAAACTAATTTCTTGTAAAGTCGATCGAGATTTTGTCATATTTCACCCACAAATCCGTTTATCACAATGAATAATTCATGCTAGCATCTCGAGCACCGCTGCAGGATTCTGAATCCTTTAGTTTTTTATTCGCACGCACACACCTTATAATATTTCGTTTTATATTCGGATTGCATGGTGGTCCGTCTGAAGAAGTTGAAGATCTAACCAGTGAGACTTATTCACGAGCATGGAAGGGACGATTACAATTTTCTGGCGACGAACAGGATGCATTATGCTGGCTATTTACGATTGCTCGGCATTTAGTGATCGACGCACATCGTAAAAGGAAAAATACTCAAAATACATTGATAGAAAGATTGGATGAAGTTCCATCAGAAGCATTGTTTTCGTCATCAGAATTATCGATTGAGGACCAGGTAACTAAAAGAGAACAATTTACCCATTTATGGGATGCATTGCAAATTTTACCTGATGACCGGCGTGAGATGGTCGTCCTAAGATATATGCTTGGTTGGCAAGTTAAACAAATAGCCAAATACCTGAGTATGGAAGAAAATACAGTGTCGGTTTATATTCGCAGAAGCTTGGAACAAATCCGTAGAAATTGGTGACAATGATGGGAAACCAAAATAACCAGTTTACGAATTCTATCGCACCGGATGATTCAGAAATTGAAACTTTACTAGGTGGTTTCGCTCCAAAACCAAGTGCCAAATTTTATTCGAAGATGAAGGAGGCGCCTTGGATTAAGGATTCTTCCCGAAAAAAAGGAAGATATTTTCTTCTTAAAGAACTATCAATTAGACGAATCCTGGTTATTTCAGGGATTTTCCTTCTCATCGCTCTAACCAGTATTTCATTTTTCCCTTCAGTTAAGGCGGTGGCTAGGCAAATAATATTTTCATTCCTCCAAGCCTCCTCAGATCAAATAGAAATTCAGGTTTCTTTGTCAAATCCTGGAGATTTATTCCATTTTTCAGATCCAGCTAATTTTCCATTTACGATCCAGGAAATACGAGAACAAGCTGGGTTTTCCGTTAAGGATATAATTCATGCTCCTGAAGATTTGATATTGATTGGCTCGCGTTTTGATCCAGGATACCATACAGTCACTATTCTATACCAGGGCGATAACTATAAACTTTTCATTACGCAGCGCCCAATTGGCAAAGGAGAAGATGTATTTAGTATTGGATCCACTGCTCAAGTGAACCTGGTTACGCTTGGGGATCATCAAGCCGAATTTGTTACAGGTGGTTGGAAAGCTATCTCAACGCAGATAAGTCCTGCTTCCCAAACGCCTGGTACGCAAGCAAGCATAGATGCAATCTGGGATAATAACCTGCCCCAGTATACGCTCCGATGGAGAGATAATAATCTTGTTTATGAACTCCGTGCGGTTGGTGAAGGAAGCCCTTCACAGACTGAGCTTATCTCATTAGCGAATGAGTTAAAATAGATAGATTGTCGTATATGTATAAAGGATTATTTATGGAAAATACCAAAGTTTTAAACTCCGAACCTAAAAAACCTTGGCTCGATCATTCGATTTTTTCTTCTCCAACGATCAATATTGAAAAATTAATATTTGCAATAATAGTCATTATGGCAATCTTCACCCGCATGTACATGCTCGAGCCACGTGTTATGAGCCATGATGAGACATCCCATACCTATTTTTCCTGGCTGTTTTACAAAGGAAACGGTTATGCGCATGACCCAGTCACTCATGGTCCTTTACAATTCCATCTCGTTGCTTTGTCTTATTTTCTTTTTGGTGACAGTGATACTACTGCCCGCATCCCTGCAGCAATATTCAGTATTGCCACAGTTGTTTTCATGTGGAATTATCGTCGCTATCTTGGTCGAGCGGGCGCTCTGATTGCAGCATTGATGTTTACCATCTCGCCATACATGCTCTACTATGGACGTTATGTNCGTAATGAGGCATTTGTCGCTTTCTTTGGAGTGGTAATNCTGTGGTCAATGCTTCGATATATCGAAACTGCCAAACCAAAATTCCTTTACGTCTTTACTGCAGTTACTGTACTCCATTTTTGTACTAAGGAGACTGCATATATATATGTCGCCCAGGCCTTATTATTTTTAGTTTTATATCTAATTTTCCGCTTANTAAAGAGAAGTTGGATTAAAAAAGAATATCGATCACCGTTTGTATATACACTAATATTATTATTAGTTCTCATTACCCTAGGATTTTTGATTAATACCCTTATTGCGAGATCTTCCGCTACCGCTCAACCTTTCTATGCATTCTTTGCATCCATCCCGGCATTCGTCCCTAACATCTTGATAATTCTCGGGTTAATCGCTGCAATTGCTGCCCTTGTCTGTGTAATTTCTGGTTTTGGCCTTTCACGTATCCGTGAGGAACATTCATTTGACCTGCTTATGTTGCTTGGGACTCTCGTTCTGCCACTATTATCAGCCTTTGGGATAAACTTTTTTGACAAGCTGTTTGGGAAGCTATTCATAAACCAGTTGTCTGCGTATGGGATAAATCCCCTCAATTGGAAAATCCCAATTAACGCATCCGATGTTAATGCCCTGACGGGATCAGATGTTTTACGAATGGCAATTATCGTTGTTCCTATTTTCATTTTATCCATAATATTAGGGTTATGGTGGAACAAACGTCAGTGGCTGATTAATGCTGGGATTTGGTATGTAACCTTTATCGTTCTCTATACCTCCATGTTTACAAACGGAGTTGGATTCTTCACCGGATTGGTGGGTTCACTCGGATATTGGATAGCTCAACAGGCAGTCGAACGAGGTGATCAACCCTGGTATTACTATGGTATGCAAATTTCTATATACGAATTTTTACCAGCCATTGGGACCTTTTTAGGAATCTTTCTTGCGCTAATGGGGCGGTCAAAAGTCCACGATGATTTATTCGATGCAGATGACAAGATATTAGTCGAATCTAATTCTCCAACTTCTCCTTCTTCAGATGATACTATCGAAAAGAATTCCCTTCAGGTGGAATCTCAAGAAGAAATAAATGGCTCAATGCCGACTCTTGTAAAACCACCAACAGTGGGTTTACTTATTTTTTGGTCAATCACAAGCCTCTTGGCGTATTCAATCGCGGGTGAAAAAATGCCCTGGCTTACGGTACATATTAGCCTGTCCATGATACTGCTATCTGGTTGGTCGTTTGGATACCTGATAGACACCACAGATTGGACGATTTTTCGTACTAAAAAGGGTTGGCTTATGCTTGCCCTGCTCTTTGTTTTTATCCCTGCATTGCTAAGCAGCCTGCAAGCTTTACTCGGAGACAGCCCACCNTTTACGGGTAAGTCGCTCGATCAGTTGGCTGCTACAAGTGAATTTCTAATTGCGTTCCTTATAACGGTGGCTTGTGCTGTCGGTTTGTTATTGTTAATGAAAGACTGGACTCCTCGATTAATTCGGAGAGGGTTAGCACTTGTTTTTATTTTCTTGGTTGCAATTCTTACTGCCCGTGCTGCCTTTATGGCATCTTATATTAACTACGATTTGGCAAAGGAATATCTTGTCTATGCGCATAGCGCTCCAGGAGATAAAATTGCTTTACAGCAAATCACTGACATCTCACGCCGTCTCACTGGGGGATTGGACATCGCTGTTGCTTACGATGATCTGACCACCTATCCATATTGGTGGTACTTGCGAAATTTTCCCAACCAAAGATATTTTGGAAGCACTCCAACACGAGATTTACGCGAGGTCCCAATCATTCTAGTTGGTGAGAAAAATTTTGGCAAGATAGAACCAGTTGTTGGACAGTTGTATGATAAATTCGACTATCGACGAATCTGGTGGCCTAATATGGATTATATGGGCCTAACCAAGGAACGGATACTAAACGCCATTAAAAATCCCCAGATGCGCGAAGCCATATTTCAGATCTGGTTGAATCGTGACTATACTCTCTATGGTCAGCTTGTTGGACAAGATATGAGTCTCCAAAATTGGAATCCTGCTGAGAAGTATAGGCTATATATTCGCAAAGACGTATTATCACAGCTGTGGGATTATGGCTCTACACCCTCCACTCTGCCCGTGCAAGCAGATCCATATGAAGGAAAGGAAATTGTATTGCCTGCAGACCAAGTAATTGGAACAGTTGGTACACAACCTGGACAATACCAAAATCCTCGCGATGTGGCTATAGCACCGGATGGTTCCATTTACATATCTGATACATCCAATAATCGTATTCAGCATATCGGTTCAGATGGAAGTGTGCTTAATGTCTGGGGTTCTTTTGCCGATATTTCCAAAGGCGCAGCACCCGGTGGAACATTCTTTGAACCATGGGGTATTGCAGTTGGTAAAGATGGATCTGTGTATGTCGCTGACACATGGAATCATCGTATTCAAAAATTCACCTCTGATGGTGGATTCGTAAACATGTGGGGTTACTTCGGTCAAGCTGAAACTCCTTTTGCAATTTGGGGACCGCGAGATATTGCGATTGACACAAATGGGAATCTATTCATCACTGACACAGGAAATAAACGGATTGTTATCTATGATGCGGATGGAAATTATGTTAATCAATTTGGATCAGCTGGTTTAGAAGCCGGAAATTTTGATGAACCAGTCGGTATAGCGGTGGATAAGGATGGTTTAGTATATGTTGCAGACACATGGAACCAGCGTATTCAGGTTATGACCCCTGATGTTAGTGGGAATTATTCACCATTAATTAATTGGGATGTTGTTGCATGGTACGGTCAGTCATTAGAAAATAAACCATACCTTACGGTAGATAATAATGGCAACTTATACACGACTGACCCAGAAGGAAACCGCGTTTTGCATTTCACGACCACAGGGACTTTTGTTAATTATTTTGGAGACTATGGAACAGACCCTAATAGCTTCAACCTGCCTGATGGTATCACTACCGATATTACTGGAGGCATATGGGTTGCAGACGCAGGGAATGGTCGCATCATGCACTTCACTATACCAACCCAATAAATTGAAAGATCTTATTACTGGAATATTCTCCCAACATATTATTAATGTGACCTTTGATAGGTTATGTTCGTCAAAAGACGGTATCACGTGTGGATGGTATAATCTGCCCGCTATAANACAATTTATCCTCAAGTGAGGAGTCTTAAGGGATGAAATTACACGAATATCAATCAAAACACATTTTTTCAAAATTTGGAATCCCAATCCCCAAAGGGCGAGTAGCAACAACTGCTGAGGAAGCACGAAATATTGCAGTTGAGCTTGGTGGTCGGGTTGTTATTAAATCTCAAGTTCTTGTTGGAGGACGTGGCAAGGCGGGAGGTATACGCGTTGCAAAGGATCCCCGTGAAGCAGAAGATCTCGCAACACAGATCCTTGCCATGGAGATTAAAGGACTTCCGGTTCGAAAAGTATTAGTGGATGAAGCAGCGAATATCTCCAAAGAGATCTATCTGGGAATTACTAACGATCGTGCTGCCCGGAAACCGGTCATGATGTCTTCTTCTGCTGGGGGTGTTGAAATTGAAGAAGTCGCCCGTATTTCACCAGAAAAGATCATTAAAGAACACATTGATCCCTTATTAGGGCTTAAAGATTACCAGGCACGCAATATTGCCATTGGTATTGATTTACCCAAACAACACTGGAAGCTCTTCAATCAGATTGCAAGTGGTCTTTGGCACGCTTATGAAGACTGTGATGCCACATTGGCTGAAATTAATCCACTTGTTATTACGGAAGATAACCGTTTGATTGCATTAGATGGCAAGATGCTGCTGGATGATAATGCACTCTTTCACCATCCAGACTTAGCCGAATTACGTGACCTGGATGTAGAAGCACCCTCCGAGATTGAAGCAAGAAAGTACGGATTAAGTTTCATAAAATTAGACGGAAATATTGGTTGCATGGTTAATGGCGCGGGTTTGGCAATGACTACCATGGATATTATCAAATTATTTGGCGGAGAACCTGCTAATTTCTTGGATATTGGTGGTGGAGCAGGAAGTGATAAAGTGGCAGCTGCAATGCGGATTATTCTGACCGATCCTAACGTTAAAACCGTGTTACTTAATATTTTTGGAGGCATCACCCGTTGTGATGAAGTAGCAAGGGGTATTTTGGTTGCTTTGGACGAGGTTAAACCAAAAGTACCGATGGTAGTTCGTTTGGTTGGCACTAATGCTGACGAAGGTCGTAAATTGCTACTGGATGCAAAAATGATCACTGCTGACACTCTGGCAGATGCGGCCCAAAAAGCTGTTATTGCTGCGAAAACTGTATAAGCAGGGAGCTGAAGTCAATGAGTATTCTTATTAATAAAAATACACGTCTTATAGTACATGGCATCACTGGAAACGAAGGATTATTCCATACCACACAAATGGTTGCTTATGGCACGAATGTAGTCGCAGGAATGACGCCTGGAAAAGGTGGGGAATGGGTAATTGGGGGTAAGGTTCCCGTATTCGATTCAGTCAAAGTTGCAGTCGAAGCAACTGGAGCAGATACGAGTTGTATATTTGTCCCTGCACGATTTGCAGCAGATTCAATTTACGAAGCAGCAGATGCAGGAATATCATTAATTGTTTGTATCACTGAAGGTATTCCTGTTCAGGATATGATGCGTGTACGGAATTATCTCGATCAGAAAAAAGTTCGATTGGTCGGGCCAAACTGTCCGGGTTTACTTACACCTGGAGAAGCAAAGGTAGGGATTATCCCAGGGAATATCGCCATACCTGGTAACGTTGGTGTTGTTTCACGTTCTGGGACCTTGACCTATGAGGTACTGTATGCGTTGATGTTATTGGGGCGTGGTGTCAGCACCTGCGTTGGCATCGGAGGTGATCCAATAAATGGTACAAATTTCATCGATACACTTACCATGTTTGAAACCGATCCACAGACTGAAAAGATCGTAATGATTGGTGAAATTGGTGGAACAGATGAAGAAAAAGCAGCAGAATATATTGCTGCTCATATGACAAAACCTGTGGTCAGTTTCATTGCAGGCCAGTCAGCACCCCCTGGAAAACGCATGGGGCATGCTGGCGCTATAGTTGAAGGTGGTTCTGGTTTAGCTGCTGATAAAATCAAAGCGCTACAGGCAGCGGGTGTTAAGGTTGCGACACATCCAGAAGAAATTCCGAGCCTCCTATTCTAGAAAACAAAAAAAGGGAATAAGCATATGAATTCTAAACATAGGCCTATTCCCTTTTATAAACATCATTGCTTTATGGTGCTCGGGTTAATGAGATTTGAACAATAGTAAATTCACCAACGGGATTGTATTGAATAGAAAAAGTGATACGATCTCCATCAGATTTTGATCGAGCCATCTGAGCCATCGCACCTACTGCACTATCGGGATTTTTTGGTTGTTCCCAACCATAATTGGGAAGTTCTTCATTATAAAATGTTACGACATCCTGCAAAGGTTTATCAACTTTGTAATAGACCGTAACCTCATTTGGAATTTTTAAATCATAAGCATCAGGCAAAACTGGGACGTCTTCTGGTACCCCCAAGGGTGCTTTTGTTGATACAGGGCTTTTCTGTACGGCTGGTAACGATCCTTGAGTAGCGATTGGATTTTCTGCAGGTCCAGATGTTTCCTCACCTTTACCACAAGCAACCAATAATACAAGCAAAACAAGAATTATTGGTAGAAAAACGAAAATTTTCTTCGATCGCATCTTTTCCTCCATGGCTGTCAGATTAAGTACCCATACTAATACCAATTAAGTTCATTCAAGGAAAATTCCTTCTCGGGAATTACAAAAAGGCGCAGCATAAACTGCGCCTCTCAGTACACTTATTCTATTCTTTAAGCAGAATGAGCACGGAGATATTCAACTGCCTGGCCGACTGTCTTGATCTCTTGGGCTTCTTTATCTGAAATTTCACCACCAAATTCATCTTCAAACTTCATTATAAGTTCAACGAGATCCAGAGAATCCGCTTCAAGATCTTCTCGAAACCGTGCTTCCAGTGTAATTTTCTCTTCAGCCACTCCGAGCAGGTCTACAATAATTGCTTTTACTTTTTCAAAAATTTCTTTTTCATCCATTATCTATATTCCTCCATCTATTTATATTTACATGATACTGCGCAATTGTATCCTCAGATGTCAATCTGTCAAGTCTCAGGGTAATATTGTTGACACGTCTTGTCCTGACTGGTAAGATTACTCTCACACCAGGAACACCCTATTATGGGAAAAGTTACGCCTTTAGGATCACGGAAATCCGACCATATCCGTATAAACCTTGAAGAAAATATTCAATCTGAGCTTACAACAGGCTTGGAAAAATATCATTTTATTCATTGCGCAATACCAGAAATAAACCTAAATGATATTGATTCGAGTACAAGCCTGTTTGGAAAACGGCTAAATTCTCCAATCCTGATCTCCTCGATGACCGGTGGAACGGCTGAAGCTACCAGAATTAATCAGAATTTAGCAGCAGCAGCTCAGGAAACAAAAATTGCAATGGGAGTCGGTTCTCAACGCATTGCCATAGAAAATCCTGATCTGGCGTATTCTTTCCAAGTACGCTCTATTGCACCTGATATCCTGCTTTTCGCTAATTTAGGAGCTATCCAGTTAAATTATGGATATGGTAAAGAAGAATGTCAACGAGCTATAGATATGATCACAGCTAATGCACTAATCTTACATTTTAATTGCGTTCAAGAAGCACTTCAGGCGGAGGGTCAAACCAAATTCGATGGGTTACTCAGTAAGGTTGAAGCTCTGTGCAAGATTTTGCCCATTCCTGTGATTGCTAAGGAAGTAGGATGGGGATTCTCAAAACAAGATATAGCGCTTCTTGTTCAGGCTGGAGTTAGCTCGATTGATGTAGCTGGAGCAGGTGGCACCTCCTGGTCACAAGTCGAAATGTATCGCGCTAAGGATGCCTATCGACAAAAATTAGCAAAAGCATTTTCAGATTGGGGAATTCCGACTGCTGAAGTGATTAATAACATTATCGAGGTCGCTCCAACTCTCCCAATAATTGCATCAGGTGGTTTACGATCGGGAGTTGATATAGCAAAATGCATTGCTCTTGGCGCATCATTAGGAGGAATGGCGGGACCATTTCTAAAAACAGCAGACCAATCAATTGATGAAACCATAAACTTCATTAATTTGATCAAAGACGAAATTAATATATGCATGTTTGCCACAGGCTCAAAAACGATTGATCAGCTGCGTCAAGGTAAGCTGTTAAAAATATAAAACCAAATGCTCCCATCGCAAGAAGATATCACGCGCATTTATCTTTCCACTCTAGAAAATGAACTTCAGGATGCTGTAAAGCGAGTTTCTGAAAGTGGAAATAATCAACTATACGAAATGCTTGCCTATCACATGGGTTGGGTTGATAATCAACTCAATTCCGAATCTCGTGGCAAGCGAATTCGACCATTATTAGTATTATTGACCTGTTCCGCTGCTGGGGGTGATTGGAAGGCAGCTTTACCTGCTGCTGCAGCAGTTGAATTGGTACACAATTTTTCCTTGATACATGATGATATTGAAGATAAAAGTGATCTCCGTAGAGGACGCGTAACGGTTTGGAAGAAGTGGGGTATTCCGCAGGCAATCAATGCCGGTGATGCGATGTTTACCCTGGCACATTTACATATGACACGTTTGGCTGACCAGCTCGCCCAACATATAACTTTACATGCACTTAGAATCCTTCAACAAGCTTGCCTTCAGCTTACCCAAGGACAATTCTTGGATCTGAGTTATGAGCAACGCACTGATATTACCCTGGATGATTATTGGTTTATGGTTGAAGGGAAAACAGCTGCCTTGATCTCTTCGTGCACTGAATTAGGTGCATTGACAGCTTATTGTGACAGCCAAATATGCGAATCTTATCGAAATTTTGGTCGGTTGCTTGGTTTGGCATTCCAGGCACAAGATGATTTACTTGGAATATGGGGCGATTCAGCTTTAACTGGTAAATCAAACCAGAGTGACCTGCTAGCAAGAAAAAAAACCTTACCCATTCTATATGGATTATCCAAATCTAAGAATTTTTCAAATCGCTGGTACCATGGTAACATATCACCAAGTGAATTGCNCGAAATAACCGATTTTTTAGAAATAGATGGAGTAAAAGATTATACCCTGGNAAAAACTCAAACATTAATCTCCCAGGCTTTAATTGAACTGGATAATGCCCATCCGACGGGTGTTCCTGGTCAAATGCTAAGAAATTTAGCCTTGAATCTGGTTCATCGTCAAGTTTGAATAAATAATCTCAATAAATCAATATCTGGATCGATGATACTTAAATAAATTCTGTAAACACTTGGTTACCCAATAGCCGCCCTCTTTTAGTTAATCTTAATATTTCATTCTCTTCTCCTCCCCACTCCAACAAACCAATACTCATCAGGCGAGTAATTTGAATTCCGAAACGTTCCTGTAATCTTATTCCAAATCTCTGTTGAAACACAGCGTTCGATACTCCCTCTGAAACAAGTCGTAATCCGAGCATCATTGTTTCGCCAATTTCTGTATCGACATCGATAGGTATGATTTGATATGTAGCAGGCGTCCTCGGAAAGTTATCTTTAAGTGGGGTTTCAATAATTCTATGATTCAATCTATTAATATATTCAGCAGGTTCTAATACATTACTCGTCCTCTTATGATTAATGGATCCATGTGCACCTGCCCCCAAACCGAGGTATGGTAGGTTACGCCAATATTGCATATTATGCATGCATGGATAGAATTCTCCATTCTTATCTTTTCGCGCCCAATTTGAGATTTCATACTGGTTGTATCCCGCAGCAGTTAATCTTTCACTCGCCAATTCATACATATCAGCAAGGTCGTCTTGGTCTGGTTCAGGAAAAACGCCTGCTTTTACCTTACGCTGAATTGGTGTATCATCTTCGATTGTGAGTGCATAGAGTGATAAATGCTCTGGAATTAACGATAACGCAAGTTCTAGGTTTTCCATCCAACCATCCAGGTTTTGAAATGGCAGTCCAAAAATTAGGTCAAGGTTTAAATTCCTGAACCCAGCCGCTCTTGTCCATTCAACCGCATTCAAGACGTCCTTATAGGAGTGTTGCCTTTCTAATAAGATTAGCTCATTTTGATTCGCAGATTGCATACCAAGGCTAATCCGATTGACACCTAAAGAATAAATTTGCTTTAGAAATTCCTTCGAAACTGTACCAGGGTTAGCTTCAATACTTATCTCAATTGATTCCATAAATCGAAAATGATTATTGATATTGGATAGGATCATTTCAAAGTTCTGAATTGGTAGCAACGATGGTGTTCCTCCTCCAAAATATATCGTTCCTACAGGCAATTGATCGTCAATGTTGGACGAAGCCATAAGTATTTCGTGGCATACCGCCTGAGTATACATAGGAATCAATGCTTCAAGGCCTGCATATGTATTGAAGTCACAATATCCACAACGATGTGTGCAAAATGGTATGTGGATGTATATGCTTATTGGCTGCATTCGTCCAGTATAACATGCTGAAAGATGTAATTACTCCAGATAAACAGATTGTGGGTATCCGTCCGACAGCTTAAAAAAGCTGGTATAATGCGCCAAGTCTGGTAAATCCACCAGAATATTAATCATATGACTCCTGAAACCAGTACATCTCCTACGAAAATATGTCCCACCTGCGGTTCTAGGGTGAAGGAAGATGCGACTCGCTGCTTGGTGTGCGGAGCTGATCTGATCAGTGTTGATAAAGCCGCTCAGTCTTCAAAAGTTGTCCAAGGAAGCCGAATGCCTTCCATTACTTTGAGTCTACCAATTGCGATTGGATTATTAGCGATCTTCTTGGGAATTGGTGCAATCATTGTATTCTTTGCACTACGTCAAGCTCCTGAAGTCATAATTCCACCAACGGCAACTTCAACGATCACACCTACAGCTACCGGAACNCAAACAGCCACCTATACACCATTTCCAACCCTTACATATACACCGGAACCAAGCCCTACACCTATAACACATTTGGTTCAAGCAAACGAAACTTGTATAGGGATTGCTTTGTTTTACGGCGTGTCTGTGCAGAGCATTGTTTCATTAAACAACCTTCCAACCGCGTGTGATACTTTATATATTAACCAGCCGTTGTTAATTCCTCAGGCGACTCCAACACCAACATCTCTACCATCTGCAACATATAGCCTGGTCGAACAGACTGAAGCAGCTTGTGAAAAGGTTAATTATATTGTTCAATCCAATGATACTTTAATGATCATATCAACAAGTTACAATGTCCCGATGGACGCAATTCGAGAAGAGAATGGTCTATCGGGTGATACGGTTTATTTAGGCCAACCTCTTATAATACCGCTTTGCCGTCGTAATGCAACTCCAGGTCCAACTCCCACAGCAACACTGCCACCGCCATATGCTGCTCCTAATTTATTACTACCAGCAAATGGTGCTCCTTTTTCCCTTGCAGATGATTCAATCACATTACAATGGGCTTCTGTTGGTTCCTTATTGGAAAATGAAGCATACCAGGTATCCGTTGAAGATATTACTGCAGCCCAAGGTCCGTCTTTAATAGATCAGGTTAATGACACAAAATACATCCTGCCATCAACNATTCGCCCAACGGATGGAATTGCCCATATTTTTAACTGGTTTGTTGAAGTGGTGCGGATAACAGGTGCTGAAGAAAACGGTAATCCAACATGGACAACAGCTGGTGCTGCAAGCCTGCCCAGGTATTTTACCTGGACGGGTAAATCTGGTGGCGTGACTCCCACACCATAAAATCAAAAAATCAGCGGTAAGCAAATCACCGCTGATTCGTTTATATCGATCCCAGTTGGAAATAATCTATCCTGCCTTTGTAGCAATTTCCTCGAGCATTGCGGTGGTCATTGATTTTGGCCTTTCTATGGGTTGATTTAACGCCCTTGCCCATACTGCATTTGCTGAAACGCCTAGAATACGGCTAACCCCAAACATTACAGTATAAAAATCAAATTCACTGATCCCAAAATGATACTGCAATGAACCACTAATGGCGTCCACATTTGGCCATGGGTCTTTTGCTTTACCCTGTTCCCTTAGAACATCCGGTACTACGTCGTAAACAAGTGCAGCAAGCTTAAATATCTCGTCCTCCGGGAAATATTTCTTACCGAATTCAAGCTGGGCTGTAAATCTTGGATCTGTTTTCCTTAGAACAGCATGACCATACCCAGGAATCACCTGACCATTATTCAATGTGTCCCATGCAAATTGGCGTAGCGCTGATTTATCGTAGGAACATTCACCACACTTGTTTCTAACCTCTAATAACCAGCCTAAACATTCCTGATTAGCTAAACCGTGTAACGGGCCAGCCAACCCACTTAAACCTGCTGATGCAGCATAATAGATATCTGAAAGTGATGAAGCAACTAAATGGGTTGTATGCGCGCTAACATTTCCGCTTTCATGGTCCGAATGTAGTAAAAAATATAATCTTGATAAATCTTCATATAGACGGTCTTTAATTCCCATCATATGTGCAAAATTACCCGCCCAATCCAAATTTGGGTCAGGCGGAATGATGTCACCATTCTTATATTTTAGTCTGTAAATAAAAGCAGCAATTTCTGGTAACTTTGCAGTAAGATTTATACTATCTTCAAGCATCGGTATCCAGTATTGATCTTTCTTTAATCCCTCATGATATTGTTTTGAGAAGAGTGATTCTCGTTGCAAAGTCAATACAGCAAGTGTAAACAATGTCATTGGATGGGCATCATCAGGTAGCGCACGAATGGCATCAAATACATATTGTGGTACCTTACCACGTTTTTTCCATTCTTCTTCAACCTGTATAGCCTGATCTACTGTTGGGNTGCTACCGACCAGAAATAGGTAAAACAAACCACCAACATACGGCATACCTGCACCTTTCGGTTTGGGTAATCGATCCAATATCTCTGAAATAGTAAACCCACGAAAGCGAATCCCCTCTACAGGATCTACATAAGAAATATCTGTGACCAGGCTTTTAACGTCTCGCATACCTCCATAAATTTGAGCAATCGTCACTTCACCAACTTTAACATCACCGCTTTCTTTTATAAGTTTTCTTACCCGTTCACGCCATGTTGGTAATTGCTCTTGTATTTTTTCTGTTAGTATCATGGTATTTCCTCCTGAGTTATATATTCACGAGGGTACGTAATGCATCCGTTGTCTGCCTGACAGCTTCAGCTGATTGTTTTAATGATTCTTTCTCATCTTTATCCAAATCATAGATTACTATCTTCTCAATCCCTTTGCGTCCCAATTGAACTGGAACACCGAAAAAGATATCTTTTAACCCATATTCACCCTTCATAAAAGCAGATGCAGCAACAATTAAATGCTTATCCTTAAGAATTGCTTCTACCATTTGTGCAACTGCAACGGCAGGAGCATAATATGCACTTCCAGTTTTTAATAAGCTAACGATTTCTCCTCCGCCTTTCCTTGTCCGGTTAACAATGGCTTCAAGACGTCCCGGTGGAATTAACTCACGCAATGAGGTACCAGCAACATTCGAATGTCGGGTTAACGGTACCATTTCATCACCATGACCTCCAAGTACATAACATTGTACATTTTCTACAGAAACTTTTAATTCTGCTGATACAAAGGTCCGCATCCTAGCTGAATCAAGAATCCCTGCCTGGCCAACTACTCTTTCGGCTGGGAGTTTGCTAAGTTTCATNGTTAAATATGCCATTGCGTCTAATGGATTAGTGAGAACAATATAGATAGCGTTCGGAGATCGCTTTACTGTTTCCATCGTGGCTTTACCCACAATTTCTGCATTTACTGTTAATAGGTCATCTCTGCTCATCCCAGGCTTGCGTGGAAGACCAGCGGTTATCACAATGATATCCGATCCAGATGTTGCATCATAATCATTCGTGCCAATNATGCTAACATCCTTACCAATAACCGGCATTGCTTGTTGTAAATCAAGAGCCTTTCCCTGTGGCATACCTTCCACGATATCGACCAAAACAATATCAGCGATTTCTCGTTCAGCCAACCATAGTGCAGTTGTAGAGCCGGTCATTCCTCCACCGATAATTGAAACCTTTGTGTTCATAATTCCCTCCAGACAAATATTAAATTCACCTTACCTGCTCCACTTGTTTCTCCTCAGTTTCTTGAAGAAAACGGATTGCCTGCATTGCGGCAGATGCACCCATTCCAGCTGAGGTAACGACTTGCCGAAAATCTGGATCACCCGCTTCACCTGCGACAAAAACACCGGGAATTTTCGTAGTATTTAGAGAAACGTTTGTGAAATATCCTCGCTCATCCAAATCTAAATACTTTTCAAATAGTTGTGTGTTCGGTTTATGTCCAATAAATATAAAAACTCCATCAATCGGTAATTCGTCAGATAGATTTGATAATAAGTTTTTTATTTTTACTTTTTTAACGCCGCTATCACCAATGATTTCTGTTACCGCACTGTTCCATAATATTTTTATCTTAGGATTGTCCATTACACGTTGTTGCAGAATAATACCACCACGAAAATTCTCCCGGCGATGAACAATAGTTACCGATTTAGCATAGCGTGTCAGGAATAGACTCTCTTCTAACGCAGTATCACCACCTCCTATAACCACTACATCTTTTTCTTTAAAAAACCACCCATCGCATGTAGCACAATAGGAAACTCCTCTCCCAGTAAATTCTCTCTCACCTGGAACGTTTAAGTGAGTCGCTTGTGCACCGGTTGCGATGACCAGTGTATCAGCCAGATATATGCTGTTATACGTTTGAATTCTGAAAGGCTGTTGATAAAGATTAACTTCTATTGCTGTATCATACTCAATATGAGCACCAAAGTTCTCTGCTTGTTTTTGAAACAATTCCACAAGTTCTTGCCCACCAATCCCATTTGGAAAACCCGGATAGTTTTCAATGCTGCTTGTTAATGACACCTGACCACCTAGTTCCATACCCGTTAATACTACCGGTTCTAAATTTGCCCTGGCTGCGTACAAAGCAGCGGTTAGACCTGCTGGGCCAGAACCAAGAATTAGTATTTTTACTTTTATTTCTGCTTTGGAATGTTCCGTGGATATATTATTAAGTTTAAACTCCATCGTAATATCCTATCATCAAAGAATTATTAAGTTGCTTTTNTTTAAATCTCTACTCTTATGCTAAGATGCAAAAATAATCTAAAGGTTACACTTCCTCATTATCGCTTAAGTATGATCCATAATAACGCAAACAACGATGCTATCCGAAATACCCAACTTGTCGGTTCCTGGTCGGCAATGGATAACTGTACTGATGCCATCAGGAAAGTAGCAAAAATAATACCTCCAATTGCCTTAGACACAGTCCGTTCAAGCTTTCTGATATTTTCTGACAATTGGGGATCTTGTATGATTATTTTCCCCTTTTCTAATTTTGTTAACACCGAGTCCGCACGAATTGGTAGTGAAATTAATTTCCGAGCGATATCTCCGGCTTCCTGTACCCAATAACTCCAATCATGCTTTGCTTCTTCTGCAATTATTTTTTGTGTAAAAGGACCCAGGTGTTTAAATATGTTTATTTGTGGGTCCAATCCCATGCACATCCCAGACAATATCCCAACTGCCCTACCTAAAAAGATTAAATCTTGAGGTAATTGAAATGGCATTTCATATAATATCTCACGAAACTCGTAAGTGAATGCATGAATCTCTTCCATGCTAATTTGCGATATTTCGTCCATTCCCTTTCCCCAAAAACGTTTGAACATTTCTGCATCTGCTTTTTCNAATAAAGCAATATCAGCTCCAGGTAACAATATACCTAGGATTTGGTAAGATTCAACCACCCTGGTAGCATCTTGAAGACCAATACCAATGAGTAATTCGCGTAGTCCTTCTCTAATCTCAGTTCTCATCCGTCCAACCATACCGAAATCGATAAATGTAAGTTTCCAATTCCCAAAGCTTGATGGATCGCCCAATGAATCTGTAATTGGCATGACAAACAAATTTCCAGGATGTGGATCAGCGTGAAAGAATCCATCTTCAAATATCTGCTTAAGATACGTGTCTAACAAACGAGCAGCGACTTCCGCCTTATCTATTCGCGCATTGCTGATTTCATCATAATCTGTTATTTTTATTCCCCGAACATCCTGTAATGATAATACCCTTTTGGTTGTGTGTGACCAGACAACTTTGGGCACTAGAATCTCCGGGTGATTGCTAAAATTAAAAGCAAATGTCTCCGCATTCCGACCCTCTGCCAGGTAATCTATCTCTTCATATAATACTCGTGAAAACTCAGCGATTAGACCAGGTACATTCACCCTCTTTTGTATGGGAGGGTATCGTTTTATCCACCCACCAACCGTTCGAATAGCTGTAAGATCAGTGGCGATGATTTTTTCAATACCAGGTCTCTGGACTTTAACAACCACAGGGTATTCAATCGGATGATTTTTATCACTATCCGATAAATTAATTGCTAATTTTTCAGCTTGTTCATTATTTAAAGTTATTTTTGCTAGGTGTGCTTGACCAAGTGAAGCTGCAGCGAGTGGTATTGGTTCAAACTCAAAAAATTTTTCCGCTAAAGGAATTCCAAATTCGGTCTCTATAACTACCCGTATATCTTCAAAACTTTCGGATGGTACCTCATCTTGAAGACCAGCTAACTCGGTGGTAACTACTTCTGGTAACACATCTACTCGGGCGGAAAGGAATTGCCCAACTTTAATCATTACTCCCCCCATTTGTATCGCTAATGAACGAAACCTCACTGCGATTTTACGATACCGTTCAGATCGTGTATTATTTGACCATTTCGCAAAACCGATTCTAGGTAAAAATAGATCCCAGAAAACTACACTAATAAGTATTCGAGCAAAAAATAAAATAATACGCCGGTATCGAGCTCGAATCATAAAGACAACACTTTCATACTATAAGCACAGAGCAAGTGCTACGATTCAATAGCTTGTCAGTAACATCGTCAAGCAAAGTCCCCTGCCATCGATCTTGCCCGGGTTGATAATGTGCACCAATGACTAAAAGATCATATTTCCCATCCAAGAGTTCAGCAATAATTTCATCTACAACAAGACCCCGCCTTATTATGGGCGTTACTTCATTTTTAACAACCCCAGCATTCCTTAATTCCTGGAAGGCCTGAATTAATATGGAATCTTGCATTTCATTACCCATAATTGTGTTTTTTGCATGTTGCCCATCAATATCATACTCTTCCACTCTTTTTTGTGGGAGAACATGTATAACACCAATTTGTGCATCCGTGTTAGCGATCCATTCCCCACCCAATGTCATCGTTTTACTGGCAGGTGCTTCAGCTCCAGTACAAAAAAGTACCTTATTAATTTTTTTAGGTACATTACGTGCCACCAAAAAATGAGGATGAAGTTTTCTTGCCAATTTAGTTGTAGTCGAACCCAGTTGGGGATTTAGAAATCCTAATTGCTTTCCACCACCTCCAACTACAACTAAATCATATTCATTTTCTGTAACTTCTGACAAAATTTCTGCAATTGGATCACCATTCCGGATTTTTCTATCAACCTTATATTTTGAATGCAGTAATTTATCAATATAATCCATTGAAGAGGTTATTTTATCCAGGTCATTCTTGCTCTCAGAGACACCGAGGATCGATATACGGGTATCAATGACAAATCGAATATTTATAATTAAATCAGCAGTTTGCATAGAACTGGGTGAACCGTCAGTACAAATAAGCAATTTCATAGAAAGCTCCTTCTTCCCGGAATCAAACAATTGATAATCGCCTTTTTCAGTAGTATATTTTACCTTGAATACATATGTATAGTATCAACCAAAACTGATGTATACGATTAACCTTCAAATCGTAATCAAGTGATGTTGTGGGATAATACACAATTATGTTGTGACCATTCAAAAATATTACTAATATTACAGACCAGAGATAATAATTTTACGAAATATACTCAATTTACCTGTCTTCTTAGGGATATTGATTTCCACTCTAAATTATTTTGGATATTCATATTATGCCAAATTTTATCTATAAACCATTTACGATAACCGACTCTCCCGATTTTAGCGATTTATCTTGGGAAATACCAATTAATGATTGGCCTAAACATGGCGATCATATGGAAGAGGTTCAACATGGAATTTCTCGACATCCAGTTGTATTTCTCAATTATGATGGAAGATTATATGTGATTAAAGAGCTGCCCGAAAGCATCGCCAAAATCGAGTACGAGTTATTATGTCAAATGTATGATCTTACACTTCCATGTGTAAAACCGATTGGATATGCGACGATTAGCACTCCCTTATTTAAATCGAGTATATTATTTACACGTTTTCTTGATGCATCCATACCATACCTCTCATTATTTATCAGCAAGGCAGCAGAGCAATTCCAGAACCATTTATTGGATGCAGTTTCTGGCTTGTTAGTTCAGCTCCACTCAAATGGTTTCTTTTGGGGAGATTGCTCACTCTCAAACATTTTGTTCCGCCGAGATGCAGGTGCACTGCAGGCTTACCTTGTTGACGCGGAGACTGTTGAATTTCATCTCCCCCCTCTTTCACCAGTGTTGCGTTATCATGATCTGGAAATAATGCAAGGAAACATATATAGTGAATTATCAGANCTCCAATTGAATGAAAACCTCTCCCTTACCTATCAATTAAAGGAAACCGGTTCTTATATTCAGCAAAGATATCGAAGCTTGTGGGAGGAAATTACTAGAGAAGATGTATTTTCGCAAAATGAGCTTTATCGTGTCCAGGAACGCGTTCGAACATTAAATACATTGGGATTTTCGGTAAAAGATATCGAGTTAAAGAATGAGGACCATGGCAATATATTAAAGTTAAGGATTTTTGTATCAGATCGAAATTTCCACCGCAATCAATTAATGGAAATTACTGGTTTATATGCAGAAGACAGGCAAGCCCAACAAATCATGAATGAGATATACGAGCTTAAAGCAAATATGTCCCAATCCAGCAACCCTAATGTTACCCTTGAAGCTGTTGCATATCATTGGATGGAATATATATATAAGCCAGTTGTTGAAAAATTACGATCGATGATAAATGCAAGTGTAAATATTAACCCATCTCCTGATATTAATGAGTTATATTGCCAGGTACTTGAACATAAATGGTATTTATCAGAACTTGCCAAACATGATGTAGGTCACCAGGCAGCTGTTGATGATTTTATTCAACGCTTCGGTCAAATCTAACTCATACCCGATTAGGTAGAATTTAGCCTAAATAATATTAATACTGTATTTTCATTATTTAAGCACAAACAATAAGAAGTTTCTAATATAAGACAGATACTCAAGAATAACAGGTATCTCCCTTATGTTTTCTGTTAATTCTTTTTTGACCAGACTTCTTTATAGATAACTCTCTACAGGACACATGTTTGATTAATTATGCAGATATCTTCACTTTGGGTAGGTGTTCTAACGAAACCCTGATTGCCTCTTCGGGGTATTCGTAATCATCCAATTGACCACTCAAATATGCCTGATAAGCACTCATGTCATAATCACCATGACCAGATAGGTTGAATAAGATGATACGCGAATCGCCATTATTCTTTGCCTCCAAGGCTTCATCTATGGCGGCTCGTATAGCGTGAGCAGACTCTGGTGCTGGTACGATACCTTCTGCTCGGGTAAATTGAATTGCGGCTTGAAATGTTGCCAATTGTGGTACAGCGATTGCTTCTATATAT
>JGI11641J44799_10000042_pt1 | contig 31832 bp, 27 predicted proteins | sample WetSurSiteA1Bulk_FD_44799 | JGI IMG/M metagenome (IMG submission 44799) | reverse complement strand
CCTATTCAAACCTTCTTCCGGCGCTCCGCGCCGCTTCACCCCGAATCAGAAAATTTGTGGAAAATGGTGGAAATCTCCTTGTGTTCGGTGCGGCGACCGACAAACCGGATTCCTATGACTGGCTCCCCTTTCCGGTAAGGTACCGGCATGACTGCCACCCACGATCGATTGAATACAGTTCATGTTCCGATACCGGAACACTTATTGACGACTATGATTCCCTGTGCATTGAGTGCGATGGCTCATTTCCATCACACGAGGGGGAATGTGTAGGAATTGCAGAATCATCAGATGTAATTATTGAAAAGAGAATAGGAGCTGGGAGAATTGTCGTGACAAGCATCCATGAGTTTCCCTCAAAAGGATTTTTGAAAAATTTTTGCTCTAAGGGAAAAGAGAGCACGCTCTAGAAAAAATGTGGGTTACTATTAAAAGCAATAGCCTCATAGACTGGAAATTACAAGAGAAAACGGTGGATCTTTTTTTTCAGAACGGCTCCGTGAAAATGCTCAANAACAAGCTAAACGCTAACAGAGGTTTCACCCAANCCGCTATGGCTCCCCCAAATGTGATAATCCCGNACTGGTAATACGTCATCATCGCTCCTTGAGCGATGGAACGGCACGGATAGGACAGNCACGGTCCCCGCTTTCATCCTATCCGTACTTTTTTTATTACCTTATGTGGAATTATGCAGAACCAAAAACAACTTATTCCGTAATGAAAAAATCAACAATCCGTAAAGGGTGTTGAAGGTTTATTATAATTTTACTTCATTAGTATGTAGTAATGGATCAGTCCAGTCTTAAAAAATATCAGTCGTACATTATTGTTGGATTCCTTCTCCTTTTTATGGGGGTAACCCTTGTTCTCAGGATGATCCCNGCGATGTTCATCAAAGAACCTGGATTTCTGTACACCTTCGATACGGATTCCTGGTATACAATGAGACAGATTGAGGCAATGGTCGGGGATTTTCCCCAATACAACTGGTTTGATCCGATGACTGCCTTTCCGACAGGAAAGGTAATTGACTGGGGTCCGTTTTACCCTTTTATTGCCGCAACTTTATCTCTGATAACAGGTGCAACAACGCGCAGCGGGATTATTTTTACATCCGGATGGGTAGCCCCTCTTATGGCCGTAATTATGGTCCCGGTGATGTTCCAGCTGGTAAAGACGGTTTGGAACTGGAAAGCGGGGATTGTCGCTGCGGGACTAATATCTGTTATTTCAATTCAATATTTTTCTCTTTCATCATACGGCTGGGCTGATCATCATATTGCTGAAGTTCTTTTCAGCACACTCTTTTTCTTAGCCTATATCTTTTCACTGCTCTACGTGAAAAGCAATCCAATCGTTTTAAAACAATGGAAAACACTTATTTTTCCGGCTTTCCTCTTAACGGTTACCGGAATAATCTTTCACCTTGCGCTCCTTTCATCTACAACCGTGGTTCTCTCGCTGGTTATTATTGGGGTCTATACTCTTATTCAGTATATTCTGGATTATTTCTCGAATCACGATTCCCTCTATCTGTTAGAAGGAAATGTAGGGGTATTATTGGTATCAACAATTCTTCTCTTTCTCTTTGGTTTCAAGCAAGGGAGCTTGTCATTAACCCAATACTCCATCGGGATCGTGTACGTGTATTGGGCTCTAATAGCTGAAACGATAGTGCTTTTTATTCTCTCAGCAATCTTCCAAAGAAAAAAACTGGCATATCTGGTCAGTCTTGTCGTACTCTGTGTAGTGAGTTTGGTAATAATCCAGAGTATTCCCCTGCTCCGGATTCCCCTTGATCAGGTACTGGGGTTAGTATTCGGGTTCTCAGTATATTCTGTGGCGGTGGTTGAGACACTTCCCTGGACATTATCTGGAGCCTGGGAAAATTTTACCATCGCACTTATGCTGATGGGAGGGGGACTGCTGATTCTGGGATACTCCATTACAAAGAAAAGAACCAACCAGTCTGTTTTCCTGTTAGTCTGGTCTTTGGTCATGCTTCTTCTTACCATCCGATTCCAGAGATTTCAGTATTATTTCACGGTCAATGTGGTGATATTATCAGCTATTTGTATCGCTGAACCAATCGAGTGGAGAAAAGATTCAATAATTCGGTATAGCTCCCTTATAATCTCCCGGTTCAATAAATCCCAGGTTCGTCCGATCAAAACGGGTGGGGATAATGCCAAAAATAATATCCCAATAAAAAAGGGTAAAAAGAAGGACCCAAAACCTCCTATCAAAAATCCGGTAGATTACTCGGAAACACTAAAAGATCTTACGGTTTTAGTAATAGTGATTCTTACGATTGGTCTCATTGCATTTTCCTTATCTCAGGATATCCAATATGGTTATAGTACCCCACAGCATGAGATTCCTCCGGATTGGATAGAGTCGCTCTCGTGGTTAGAGAGAAACACACCCCAGACTGGAATTGATTATTTTACATCATATGAAGCTCGCGGGTTTTCCTACCCTCCAGAATCCTATGGAATCATGGCAGTTTGGGATGCTGGCCACTGGATCACGTTCTTTGCACACCGAATCCCAATAACCAATCCCTTTCAGGACAATCTCAGGGGTAGTTCTGGCGCTGCTGCATATTTCCTGAGTCAAAACGAATCGCAGGCAGATGAAATCCTGCATGCACTTGGAGGGAAATATGTGATNACAAATTCTGATATGGCCGTCGATACCTTCACGAATCTGGTTCCATGGCCGAGCGGTTCTGTAGATATTTCACCGTATATTAAATGGTTCATGGTCCGGAATTCAAACGATCCATCAAGATTGCAAAAGGTTCACCGATACGATGAGGGATATTTCAAAACAATGGTTGTCCGACTCCACAATTTTGATGGTTCAATGCAAATCCCGAAAACAGAAACATATGTCCAGTATGTGATCCGTCAGGTGCCGGCAGCTGGAGAGACCTCCGGTGACGTTAGCAGCTATGCCCGGGTGATAACGAGCGAACAGGAACGGGAAATTTCACCATCGCAAAATGATAGCCAGATTATCAGAGAGGATACAAATATTACCCCCGGACATTATGCAAATATTTTCTCTGGTTTTCCGAACCAGACCGTGTTGGAGATATCTGCACTGAAGCATTACCGGCTCATCCATGAATCTCCGAATAACGCGTCTGTCAGAATTTTCCCGGAATCGGATACCATTACGCTATCGGATATCAAATACGTCAAGATCTTCGAATATGTCAATGGGGCACATATTCCCGGTAATGGAGTCATCGAAATACCACTCGTGACCAACACCGGCCGTACATTTGTCTACCAGCAGGAGAGTGAGAATGGGGAGTTTATCGTTCCCTACTCAACCCTGGGCAACTCGTATGACGTTCGTGCGACCGGTCAGTACCATATTGTCGGTACATCTCGATACATTGAGGTTACAGAAAAAGATGTGACTGCAGGAAACCACGTTTCCGGTTGAAATAACGGATTCTGGCGTGAGATCATAGCAGTATCCTTTTTAATTTTCTTGAAAGGAATTTAGATCTGGAAAGTTCCTGATTTCAGGCATGAAATAAAAAGGACGGGAAAGATAATGTGGGTGTATTGTCTGTCCTTTACTCACAACATATGCGCTAAAAGCGATAATGACTAATAACCTGTTTTAGAAATTAGAACTTTTTGGAGAGATTGATGCGGCGGCGGTGAAAATCCTGTTGAGGTTTCTTTGAATGTTCTTCGTAACCGTTATTTTTGAATCTCAATCACTGATTTATAATACGACTCAACTTCCGATGTAATGTGATCCCAATCAAATGATTCGGCTGATACTATGCAAGTATCTCGCATGACAGCATGGTACTGGAGTGCATGGCAGATCTTATCGGCAAGATCCTGCGCGGAAAGAGAACAGAGGAAACCGTTATGTTCTGAAATTAATTCGCGAACTGCATTTGACGGATGATCAACGGTTACAACCGGGAGCCCACAGGCCAGTGCTTCCAGCGCGGTGATACCAAATCCTTCTCTTGTGGAAGGAAGGACAAAGACCTTGGAAGATTTCAGGTGGGCGATAAGATCGTCATGATCCCGATAAAACCCGGACATGTGGATAGTGTTATCGATTTTTTTGCCATTAATAAGGTTTTTGAGGGTATTATATTCCGGACCTTCACCGATTATGAGGGCGCGGATATCTTTGTTTTTGTCGAATAACGCGTCTGTCAGAATTTTCCCGGAATCGGATACCATTACGCTATCGGATATCAAATACGTCAAGATCTTTGAATATGTCAATGGTGCACATATTCCCGGTAATGGAGTCATCGAGATACCACTCGTGACCAACACCGGCCGTACATTTGTCTACCAGCAGGAGAGTGAGAATGGGGAGTTTATCGTTCCCTACTCAACCCTGGGCAACTCGTATGACGTTCGTGCGACCGGTCAGTACCATATTGTCGGTACATCTCGATACATTGAGGTTACAGAAAAAGATGTGACTGCAGGAAACCACGTTTCCGGTTGAAATAACGGATTCTGGCGTGAGATCATAGCAGTATCCTTTTTAATTTTCTTGAAAGGAATTTAGATCTGGAAAGTTCCTGATTTCAGGCATGAAATAAAAAGGACGGGAAAGATAATGTGGGTGTATTGTCTGTCCTTTACTCACAACATATGCGCTAAAAGCGATAATGACTAATAACCTGTTTTAGAAATTAGAACTTTTTGGAGAGATTGATGCGGCGGCGGTGAAAATCCTGTTGAGGTTTCTTTGAATGTTCTTCGTAACCGTTATTTTTGAATCTCAATCACTGATTTATAATACGACTCAACTTCCGATGTAATGTGATCCCAATCAAATGATTCGGCTGATACTATGCAAGTATCTCGCATGACAGCATGGTACTGGAGTGCATGGCAGATCTTATCGGCAAGATCCTGCGCGGAAAGAGAACAGAGGAAACCGTTATGTTCTGAAATTAATTCGCGAACTGCATTTGACGGATGATCAACGGTTACAACCGGGAGCCCACAGGCCAGTGCTTCCAGCGCGGTGATACCAAATCCTTCTCTTGTGGAAGGAAGGACAAAGACCTTGGAAGATTTCAGGTGGGCGATAAGATCGTCATGATCCCGATAAAACCCGGACATGTGGATAGTGTTATCGATTTTTTTGCCATTAATAAGGTTTTTGAGGGTATTATATTCCGGACCTTCACCGATTATGAGGGCGCGGATATCTTTGTTTTTGTGCTGGAGTAAATTAACCGCATGAATGACAAGATCTGCATGTTTTTCTCTTATGAGTCTTCCAACAAAAATAATATCCCATGATTCAGAGTACGGTGATATCGATCTTATCCGGTTGAGATCGATACCATTGGGAATAATTTTTATTTCATGACAGAGTCCCAGATTCTTAAGGTTTTTCGCAGTAGTTTTCGAAACAGCTAAATTTTCTGAAGTGAGCCGGAAAACCAGTCGTTCAGTAGTTTTCCCTGCAAATCCTTTCCATCCAAGATATTCATACCAGTAATCACTCCATACTTCATGCCACGAAATCACGAGCGGTGCTTTTTTTATTTTGGAAAANAGNTACGCAGAAAAACAGGAGAGATAAGGGAACTGCTGGCAATCAATGATATCAAATCGTTCCTTCAGCAAAGGGAAAATAAGGCGCATGCTGAAAAAAAGAGGCTGCCATATGGTCCTCCTTCCCCCGACATAGAGTTTTTGAGCGGGACACACTCCATGCAGGAAAACACCCTCTCGGATAAGAATATCTTCACCATCCCAGAATTTCATACCGAAGAGATGCACATCATGCCCGCGATGGGTGAGTCTTGTTGCAAGTTCCCAGACACGTTTTTCCACGCCGCCTTTAACGAAGGGATAGATTACATCGTAAATAATGGCGATTTTCATCGTGCAGACCTATTCCTGATAATTGTTCTCATTGAGAAGCATCATACTCTGGAACACAGCAAAGAGAAATATCTGTATTCCGCTTACGATCAATACGAGGGAAAAAATTGCAGTAGAGATTTCGGAAAGGAAACCGAAATCAGTCAAGACCCAATGGAGGAAGATATTGAAACCGAGCAGTATTCCTGCAAAGATTGACAAAAATCCCAGAACAAGAAATATTTCCAAGCTATGATATTTCATCAGGAGTTCAATAAAACCCTGTTTTTTCTCATATCCGTGAATGACTGAATAGGTCTTCATCAAGAATCCCGAAAGGACAACCTGAATACCACCTATCACAAGGATCGCACCAAGAATGAACGTGTGAAGATGGGATGATTCGATATCCCCGTTGATAGAAAAAAATACCATGAGCAAAACCCCGACAACGAAGAACAAAAATCCCGGTACAGCAATAAATGGCAGGGGCTTCATGAGGAGGACGAACCGGATATGGCGCCAGCCATCAGCAAAACTATGTAATTTGGAGGGTGTCAGCCGTGGGTAGTAGGAGATTGGCACCTCTTCTATGCGCAGCCTTACTTTTGATGCCATGACAAGCATTTCTGAAGCGAATTCCATTCCTCCTGTTGTTAGTGGCAGGCGATCAAGTGCTTCGCGGGTAATTGCGCGAAACCCGCTGTGAGAATCAGAATAGTTGGTATTGAAAATGAAGTTGAGCATCAATGTGAGAACCGGATTTCCGATATAACGGTGGAGTCCATCCATCGAACCCTTATGGATTGTCCCCTTGAACCGGGATCCAATTACAAAATCAGCACCATTCTTAAGAGGTGCAAGCAGTTTTGGAATTTCGAGAAAATCATATGTATTGTCTGCATCACCCATAACAATGTAACGACCCGTGGCGTTTTTGAATCCGGTAAGATAGGCATTTCCGTATCCGCTTTTTTCTGCATGGAAAACTTTTGCTCCCAACGATGCAGCAATCTCCGGAGTTCTATCTGTTGATGAATCAGCAACAATTATCTCGCCGTTCATTCCGTTGTCATGGAACACTTTCTGGATTTTTGTAATACATTCTCCAATGGTTCTTTCTTCATCGAGAGCGGGAAGGATTACCGAAACGTCGACACTATTTTCGTTGTCGGATTGTAGATCCATTGTTTTGTCCTGAAGGATTTTATTATGCGATATTAAAATTAGTTGGCGTTCGATTCAATAAATTCATTGGAAAGGAATTCAAAAAATACAGTGTAATCAGAATAAGAGGAATATGTTCATTTCAAATAAAAATTGAATATATACGATACCAGGTACAATAAAGAACCTGTAGGATCTTTCCATCTTACTCTGGTAATAATTTTAACAAAAAAAACGGGGAATTCATGAAAAAAATACTGATTACCGGCGTCAGTGGTTTTGTGGGAGGACATTTTATTCATTACTTGACCACCCATCACAATAATCTTGAGATCCATGGTATCAGCCGTTCAAAACCTGCATGGGATTTTGTGAATGCTCCGGCAGGATTTCTCAATAATCATTGTTTCCATCAGGCTGACCTTAATGATATTCCAAAAATTAAATCACTAATTGTGGAAATCCAGCCAGATTACCTCCTTCATCTCGCAGCACAAAGCTCTGTTGCCGAAAGCTGGAAGAGTCCGGTATTCTCATTTATGAATAATACCAATATCTTCCTGAACATCATCGACACGGTAAGGCTCAATGACAATGCTGCCAAGGTTCTATCCATTGGATCATCAGAACAATATGGGATTGTATCTGAAAAAGATCTGCCAATAACTGAAGACAGACCACAATGCCCGGAGAATCCCTATGCCGTTGCCCGGGTTGCCCAGGAGCACCTAGCGAGAATATATGCCAAAGGGTTTGATCTCGATATCTGTAGTACCCGCTCATTTAATCACTGTGGTCCCGGACAGACTGATCGTTTTGTCGTCAGCGCGATTGTAAAGCAGTTTGTGATGATTGCCCATGGAATTCAGAAACCAGTCATCCATATTGGTAATGGAGCAATAGTGCGTGATTTTGTCGATGTACATGATGTCATTGAGGCATATTATCTACTCCTTACCAAAGGAAAAAAGGGAGAGGTATACAATATCTGCAGTGGTCAGGGTCGATCAATTCAGGATATTGTAACTTTACTTTCCGAAATGCTTAGAATTCGTGTAGAGACACGCCAGGAGCAGTCTCAAATCCGCCCAATTGATAATCCCCGTATTGTTGGGAGTTACCAGAAGATTTTACGGGATCTCGGATGGAAACCAATGATTCCTTTTGAACAGAGCCTTCAGTCAATGTATCAATACTGGGAAGAACGAATACGGAACGAATTGAAGATGCATTCGGTAGATACCCCATGAGATTGGAAAACAGGATTTGGGGATTTTTTGATTGTACCATTGATCAAACGATCAATTCGGAATAGCGTTTGGGGAGATTCTGTGAAAATCGCCATTTTTCATGATTATTTCGGTGCGATCGGAGGAGGAGAGAGAGTCGTCGTCATGATGGCAAAGATCCTCCATGCCGATATTATCACCACTGACACAGACGCGATAAAAAAAATTGATCCTTCTGTTCATGTCATCTCTCTTGGAAAGACTATCCGTTTTCCTCCACTGAAACAGATATCAGCTTCAATAAAATTTTTTTCCTGCGATTATTCAAAAGATTATGATTTTTTTATTTTTAGTGGGAATTGGGCCCATTATGCGGCACACCGTCACCACCCAAACATGTGGTATTGTTATACTCCGGTAAGAGCATTTTACGATCTATATCCTACATTCCTTTCACGACAGGATTTTGTCACTCGGCAATTTTTCCGGTGCTGGGTTTTCCTTCACGGTTGGTTTGACCAGAGATCGGTAACGCATATCGATCGAATTATCGCCATTTCCCGTAATGTACAAAACCGGGTTCTTCAGTACCATCACCGCGTGGCGGACATGATTTATCCTCCAGTCGATACTTCGCTATACTGGTGTCAGGAGTATGGTGACTTCTGGCTTTCGGTGAATCGGCTCTACCCGGAAAAAAGGATTGAGCTGCAGGTAGAGGCGTTCCGTCAGATACCCGAAGAAAAACTTATCATTGTCGGGGGGTATGCTCAGGGTGATCATGCATCTGACTATGCAGAAAAGATAGGTCTCAACCTCCCCCCCAATGTTACACTCCGCGGAGAAGTAACAGAGGGGGAGCTTCGAGATCTGTATGCCCGCTGTAGGGCACATATTTGTACTGCAATTAACGAAGATTATGGACTGACGCCGCTCGAAGCAATGGCAAGCGGGAAACCGGTTGTTGCAGTGAACGAAGGTGGTTACCTCGAGACCGTAACCGAACTAACAGGGCTGCTTGTTGAACCTAATGTGAATAAAATTGCGGGTGCCGTTCGATTCATATCACAAGATCCTGCGCGGTATAGGGAGAAGTGTTTCAGCCGCGCAAAAGAGTTCGATATCGCAGAATTCAGGAATCAGGTCGAAGCAACTTTACCGGGATCCGGAAAAAATGAGCATCTTTGAGGAAATAATAGGGACAAACTGTATTCTATTAAACCACGGACTTTAAACGAGAAGCACTGGTTTTATTCAGCGAGACTATCCGGTGGGGTATGTGTTGATTTGGCCATCGTCAAAAAAACCTGATTATTGGTTTTCTTCAGAAGGATTATCCAGAATAGGTTTGAGACACAATAGGAAAGTTTGAAAATACCCAGCATCAAACGGTCTTTAACAGATAATAGAACTGGCAAGTTGCCGCCGTCCTATGAACCAAAAATGAGGCATCCTGTGAATTTCGGTCTGACTATCGAACTTGCAAAAAGGGATTTTATCGAGCGGTATTCTGGTTCAGCTCTTGGCTTTGTCTGGTCGTTCATCTACCCTCTTATAAATATCCTGATCTACATGGTCATCTTCGGTAGCCTGATGGGAGCGCGGTTGCCCGGAACGTCATCGGTGTGGGGTTATGGTGTTTACCTCATCTCCGGACTTGTCCCTTGGATGGCATTTGCAAACACGGTAACTCGATCCTCCACGGTATTTCTTGATAAAAAGAACATCATCTCCAAAATTAACGTGGATCTCCCGACCCTCCCGCTTTTCATACTACTTTCGGAAACGATCACATTCTGTGTAACGTTTGGAATATTTTTCCTTCTCCTTCTCACTACCGGGTTTGTATTTACCCCACTACTCCTGCTCATTCCGGTCGTATATCTTATACAGCAGGTCATGGCATATGCACTGGGGTTCTTTCTTGCTATGTTTGTCGTCTTCCTCCGGGATCTCAAGGAGGTAGTCAGCATTGGATTCCAGATCTGGTTCTGGTTCACCCCTATTGTCTATGTCTTCGAGATCCTTCCACCTCTAGCGCAGCAGATCCTGATATGGAACCCGATGCTTCCCGTCATCTCTGCATACCATGATATTTTTGTATACCAGAAAATGCCATCATTTTACTATCTTTCAATAGTTATGATAATCAGTATGATGTTAATTGTCTTGGATTACATAATCTTTAAAAAACTGGAGAAGGATATCCGCGATTTTATCTGAAGGAAAATTCAAATATACGACTTACTGTAGACTTGTGATGGGTTGCATATTTTTTTAGGCTTAAGAACCCAACAGGAGAGTACTCAAATATGATAAAAGTCGAAGGGATCTCGAAAAAATTCAAACTCTATCGTTCCCCTGCCGACAGGCTCAAGGAGATTATCTTCAGAAAACCGTATCATAAGGATTTCATCGCTCTTGATAGTATCTCTTTTGAGATTGGTGCAGGCCAGACTCTCGGCATTATCGGCCAGAACGGTGCCGGCAAATCAACACTTTTAAAAATTCTGTCGGGGATTGTGATCCCGGACAGCGGTACTATCCGAATTGATGGGAAAGTCACGGGACTGCTTGAACTCGGGACCGGTTTCAACGCCGAGATGACCGGTTTAGAAAATATTTACATGAACGGGACGCTCATCGGGATGACAAAGGATGAGATCGACCAAAAGAAACAAATTATAATCGATTTTTCTGAACTGGGTGAGTTCATCCATGAACCCATTAAGACTTATTCATCCGGTATGACAATGCGCCTCGCCTTCTCCATTGCGATTCATGCGGACCCGAAATGCTTTCTAGTTGACGAAGCTCTGTCAGTGGGGGATGCATATTTCCAGCAGAAGTGCATTCGGAAGATCCAGGAGTTCCGGGAGAGTGGTGGCTCGATTATTTTTGTGTCGCACGATACTAACGCTGTGATGACATTATGCGATTATGCGATATTATTGGATCATGGGAAGATGTTATCGTATGGAATTCCACGGAGCATTGTTGATTTGTACATTTCTCGGATATGCATACAATCACATATGGGAGAAAAACAGGTAACTCTTGTGGATACAAAAGATACTCTCAATCATCATTCGAACATATCAACATGTGAAATTGAATTTGATTCAATCAGAATTCTTGATTCAACGAAAAATGTCGTCACACATGTTCATAGCGATGATGAGATTATCATATCTTTTTCATTTCGCAGTTTGCGCCATATCGAAGAGCCATCATTTGGCATATTAATCCGGAACCGGTATGGGATGTCAATTTTTGGAACAAATACCCATCTTTTGCACAAAAAAAACAACCCTCTCCTGCCGGGGAAAATGTATCAGGTATCTTATCGGTTAAAAGTACCTTTACAGCCTGATGATTATTTAATTACCGTTGCCATTGATAATAAAGGAAAAGCAACAAATTCTTTTGATGAATACTTACTTCGTCTCAATGACATCGCAACATTAAAAGTTGTGCGAAACGAAAAACAACCACTTTATGATGGCATCACTGATTTAAATCCTACAATCAATGTTGAGGCGATTACTCACGGAGTATCCTAAGGAGTACTAAATGGACGACAATACCGTAGAAATCCGCGATGACGAGATCAACGTCGAAGAGATTATGGCAAAAATCCGGGAGAATATCCATAAGCGACAGGCAGCAGGAGAACTTCCCTCGGATCCGAATTCTGTAATCGGCTCCGCATCAAAGAATTACCCTACGGGGGATTCGGAAGATACGATTCAACATGATCTCTCATATGTCAATTCCAATTGGGATATACATAATAACAGTTATTTTATCAGCTCTCATCATCCCCTTATCGGCAAATTCCTCGTTAAGGGACGCCAAATGATTCACGGGGAAGTTCGCAGGTATGTTGATCCAATGATCTCCCACCAGACAGAATTCAATTCCAGTAGCGTCAGGATTATTACCCGGGCATCACAGCTCTGCACTGAACTGGACCAACACCAACAAAAGCTGGATTCGGCAATTACCTCTTTAAAACTGGAATCTGATAAAAAAATTACCTCTTTAAAACTGGAATCTGATAAAAAAATTACCGATTGCATTGCCACAGTAAAAAATGAACTGGACTCAAAGATTGAATTAACAATTGAAGAACTCACTACAGTAAAAAGTGAACTGGACTCAAAGATTGAATTAACAATAAAAGAACTCTTTGCCCGGATGGATGTGGATATCCGTTCCCGGGCTTGGCTTGCTAATGTGCTTGAAGAACGAGTTCAAAAAGGACTAGCTCAAAAAAGTGATCTTCCAGCAACCACTTCAAAAGAGGATACAAATTATTTCCGTTTCGAAGACCAGTTCAGGGGTTCACGGGAGGATATCAAACAACGACAACTGGCATTTCTTCCGTACTTTGAAAAAAGTTCCCGCGTACTTGATATCGGTTGCGGCAGGGGTGAATTCCTCGAAATTCTCAAGGACCATGATATTGGCGGCATCGGTGTGGACAGTAATCGAGACATGGTGGCATACTGCCGTTCCCACCAGTTAGATGTGAAGCATTCAGATGCAATTGCCTATCTTGAGAGGCTTGAAGATAAAAGTCTTGACGGGATCTTTATGGACCAGGTTGTGGAGCACCTGGAACCTGAATATCTTTTCCGGTTGCTTGCACTTTGTCACCAGAAAATGAAATTTGGATATCATATTGTCGTTGAAACAGTGAATCCATTAACATTTGTATCGCTTGTCAACTTCTACGCCGATATGACTCATAAGAAACCTCTTCATCCGGAAACGCTGCTTTATATCTTAAGTGTTGCGGGATTCCGGGAATGCGAGAAGAAGTTTTTCTCACTGGTTTCTGATGAAGGCAGATTGAAAAAGGTTGAGGGAACTGCTGATATGAATGAAACTGAAAGGAAAAGCATTGAAGTGTATAACCATAATGTTGAGATGCTGAACATAGTTTTGTTTGGTGCACAGGATTATGCAGTTATCGGGAAGAAATAAATTTTTAAATCCTTATAATAATTCTTTGGACAGGGATAATTTAAAAATTCTAGTTTATTCGAAAACATGAGGATTTCAATTCATGAAGATTGCTTTCGTAATTCCTTGGTACGGAGAAAACATTCCTGGGGGTGCAGAAGCCGAGTGCAGAGGGACTGCAGAAAATCTTCAAAAGGCTGGAATTGAAGTAGAGATTTTAACAACCTGTGTAAAAGAATTTTCGAGCAACTGGAATACGGATTATTACAATGAGGGTACGTATCAGGTTAATCATATTCCCGTCCGTAGATTTTCCGTGCGAAAAAGAGATACTGCGCTTTTTGATTCTATTAATTACAAACTCATGCAGAATCAAAAAATCTCGATAGAAGAGGAAGAGATTTTTATCCATGAAATTATCAATAGCAATAACCTGTATAATTATATTAAGGATCATGGACAGGAATATGAATTTTTTCTTTTCATGCCTTATATGTTTGGGACAACGTATTATGGATCACAAATCCATCCGGAAAAATCAATTCTCATTCCCTGTCTCCATGACGAAAGTTATGCACATCTTTCCATTTATAAAAAGATGTTCAAACAGGTTGCTGCATTAATATTTCTTTCAGAACCAGAAAAGGATCTTGCAAATTACCTTTATCAGCCCACATGCAGACAAATTGTTTTAGGCGGGGGAATTGAGACTGATTTTTCTTTTAATCCAGAACAATTCCGGAAAAAATTCAAAATTTCAGGTCCATTTATTCTTTATGCGGGGAGAAAAGAATCCGGAAAAAATGTTCCCTTGCTCCTGGATTTTTTTACACGGTTTAAACAGGATAATCCCTCGGATCTTAAACTGGTACTTATCGGAAGCGGCAACATGGATATTCCTTCAGAATACAAAGAAGAGGTTATCGATTTGGGGTTTGTATCCCGTCAGGACAAATATGATGCATATGCAGCTGCGACAATTTTATGTCAGCCTTCAGTAAATGAGAGTTTCTCCATTGTTATCATGGAGTCGTGGCTCTGTGAAACACCGGTTTTGGTGCATGGGAATTGTGCAGTCACTTGGGATTTTTGTATAAAAAGTAATGGGGGTCTTTATTTCTTCGATTATTTCGAGTTCAATGAATCGGTACACTTTCTTTTAGATCATCCACTCATCAGAAAAAAAATGGGACAATCCGGGAGACAATTTGTGCTGAATAATTTCAATTGGGAAACAATTGTTCATAAATATATGAATGAATTTGTGAAAATCAAAAATCTGTCGCTGACTGATTAAACATGCAAATCCACCAGATTCTTCCCACATTAAGTCCCGGTGACGCGATTGGCAATGAGGTCAGGTTAATGCAATCACTTTTTCGCGAATGGGGATATACCTCCCATGTTTTTGCAGAAAATATCCACCCGGAAACGACCGCGTCTTATGTTAAAGAATATGAAAAATATTCGAACAAAGATAATATCCTAATTTATCACTATTCCATCGGGTCAGATATTACAAAATTTTTCAAAACCTTACCTGATCGAAAAATTTTAATTTATCATAACATTACACCGCCGGAATATTTTACCGGAATCAATGAAATACTGTATAAACTTTTAAAAGATGGGCGGAGTTCCCTGCCGTCATTAATTCCCTTTGTTGAACTGGCTATCGGAGATTCTGAATTTAATAGACAGGAACTTGAAACAATGGGATTCCGCCGGACCGCAGTTCTGCCAATATTAATTGATTTTGATACATATCAACGATTCAATACGTCATTAATCAAGAAATATACGGGCGATTATGTAAATCTCTTATTTGTGGGAAGGATATCACCAAATAAAAAGCATGAGGATATTCTCAAGATATTTTATTATTACAAATCAATCAATCCAAAATCAAGACTTTTTCTTGTTGGGGGATTTAATGGATGTGAACGATATATCGATCAACTTCATGATATCGTAAAAAAATTACAACTTTCGGATGTTTTTTTTACCGGATCTGTACCTTTTGAGGATTTAATCAGTTATTATAAAATTTCTGACGTTTTTCTTTGTATGAGTGAGCACGAAGGATTTTGCGTTCCTTTGGTTGAAAGTATGTTTTTCAACATTCCAATTATTGCTTATAATTCGACAGCAGTACCTTATACACTTGATAATTCTGGAATACTTGTCAAGGAAAAAAAGTATGATGAAATTGCGGAATTGATAAATTTTATCACCGAAGATAACAATTTAAAAAGGAAAATAATTGAAAAACAAAAAGGGAGATTAAAATCGTTTGAATTTGATGAAATAAAAAGGAAATTAAAAATAATTTTAAATGAGGTGATATCAAATTGACGAATAAAAATCTGAAAATTTCAGGTCCATTTACATTAGATCAAATAGAAGAAAAATATACTAATTGTATATTAACACAGGATTTTTATGATATAGATTATGCATTGGAATGGCTCAAAAATAATGAGTCGGCCATTGATATGGCAAATTACATAAAAAAAATATTGAAACCTAAAAAAGTGGTAGATATTGGTTGTGGTATCGGTAAATTAGTGGATGAATTGAAAAAAAAAAATATTGATGCGTACGGAATTGAATTTAGTGATGCTTTTATCAATGCATCCCCAGTGAAAAAGTATATTTTTAAGGGTAATATTTTAGAGTTGGATCAAGTTACTTCGGGGGATTTTGATCTCGTTATTTGCATGGAAGTATTAGAACACCTCCCTCCAACATTTCTCAACAAGGCAATAAACAATTTAAAACAACTATGTAAAAATAAAATTCTGATCACAGTTCCTGCATTTGGACCTAATAAATTTGGTTATTCGGGATTACCCCTTAATGAGACATGCTGGTTAGAAGATGCGAGAAAAAATATATCTTTTAGAAATTTGGTCGTTGACGAAAATAATATTCCTGATTTGGGGCATATCTCTTTAGCTACATACGAATGGTGGACTCAAAAATTTTTAAAAAACGGACTTATTCGGGATATAAAATGTGAAATTGAAGGTTATATAAATCATAATTTTTTAAATTATCAGTGGAATACCTTTGTTTTGAACAGATTAGATGAAAATTGTATCAATATTAAAAATCATAATTTTTTCTTCGAAAATATATTTGACCTTGAAGATTGGGGCGGGAAAATTGGAAAAATTCGATGGACAGAAAAAAGATTTGACGTATGGCTTATTTTCACAAAACCTATATGTGAAATAGTAATTGAATTTTATTCCGGTCCTAAAGAAATTGTATATGATCGAAAATTAAAAATTATATGCAAAAGGCTTGTCGAAACAGATGAACAGCAGCTAGAACAACAGGACATAAGCATAAAATCATATTCTATTCTCCCGGATACATGGTATAAACTAAATATCCCCATTTCTGTTCAATCATCTGATGTTATTAAATTTGAATGTGAATTGGATTATGATTTTATTCCAGAATATTTGATAAGAAATGGAGATCACCGCTCTTTAGGTATCGCATTAAAATACTTCGGGGGAATATCTTGAAAATTGCATTTGTGATCCAACGATATGGACTTGAAGTGAACGGTGGCGCAGAATTACTTTGCAGAACTGTTGCAGAGCATCTTTCAAAAAAAATTAATGTTGAGATCATTACCACATGTGCAATTGATTATGTTACCTGGAAAAATGAGTATCCGGCGGGAGTATCAGTATTAAATAATGTGATAGTGCATAGGTTTCCGGTTGATTTTCCTCGGGACAATCCAAAATTCAATAAATTTTCAGAGAGAATTTTTCAAANCCCCCCTTCAGGTGATAATGAAATTCAATGGATGAAATTGCAGGGCCCCTATTCCTCAGGGCTTTTGAATTACATAACCGAAACCAAAAAAAGTTATAATCTGTTCATCTTTTTCACATATGTTTATTGCACAACCTTTTTTGGTCTGCCTCTCGTTTCAAATAAGGCTATTTTAGTGCCAACGGCTCATGATGAACCGCCCATTTATTTATCCATTTTCAATAATCTCTTTCATTTACCACAAGCGATTCTATATAATACCGAGGAAGAAAAGAAATTTGTAAATTCAAAATTTAAAACCGAATGCATTCCTCAGGATATAATTGGAACCGGAATAGATGTACCTGATACGATTGACCCAACAGCATTTGAGCGGGATTATAAATTGAATAATTTTATTGTCTATGTAGGTCGTATCGATGAATCAAAGGGTTGCAAAGAATTATTCGATTATTTTATTCGTTATAAAAGGGAATACCCGGATTCATTAAAACTTGTTCTTTTGGGAAAAGCAATTATGGAAGTACCAAATCATCCGGACATTTTTCCCTTAGGATTTGTATCTGAACAGGACAAATTTAACTGTATGATGGCATCAGAATTACTCGTGATGCCGTCGCTGTTCGAAAGCTTATCGATTGTTTTATTTGAGGCATGGTATTGTAAGCGCCCAGTTCTGGTAAATGGTAATTGTAATGTTTTGAAGGGACAATGTATTCGATCGAATGGTGGATTGTGGTACTCCAATTATGAGGAATTTAAGGAATGTTTAGAAATTTTACTTAAAAATCGAAATATCAGAAAGACACTGGGAGAGAATGGTAAGAGGTTTATTGATGAAAACTACTGTTGGGAAATTGTTGAGGAGAAATATTTGAGATTTATCAACAAATTCAAATTAAATGAACACTGATTAATGCTAAAATGTAGCAAATCTTTCTAAAATAGGACGATTAAATGATGGAATTTTTTCTCTATGCGATATTGATTTCAATATTTTATATTTATTCAGGTGTAGGATTATCATTTCTCCTATGTCCGAAACCTTTTGAGAAATATTGTTTTTATTTTTCTCCATTTGTCGGACTTGCCTATTTAAGTTATTGTAGTTGGGTTTTTTTTGAATATAGTACATGGGGGACAAGCCAATATACTACCTGGATATTAATTCCTCCTTTATTTTTTTTGTTTCTAGCGTACATCATAAAAAAAGATCGTTTTGAAACCATACTTTATCCCGTGAAAAAAGAAAATCTTGCGCTAATCGTTCTTTGCATTATTATCTTTTTTGCAATTTCTTTTCCGTACTACTCACGAATTGATGGGATATCAAATACTATCACCCTTGGAAATAATGATGTTGTATCTTATGCGACGATTTCAAAATATGTTACTCATTCTTCGAATTCATATTCTTCGATAAAATTTGATCCTAATGTGACTCCAGGGTTTTTATCCCTTCTTGAAGATACCTATTTTTCTGCATTTTTATCAACAGCCTTACCTAGTTCGTTTTTTGGTCTAGATCCATATCAGATTCAAAATCTTGTGATATATTTATTTTTTATTTTTATTTTACCAATCGTTTTTTCAATTGGCATTGAAATTTTTGGATTTAATCAAAAGATAGCTCTTGGAGTTACTTTCCTTGTTGGAGCCAGCTTTCATTTGTTATATGTAATATACGAAGGTTTTTTAGGTCAGATTATTGGAATTGGTTTTTTTCTGTGTTTATTTTTAATGACATATTATTCAATTTTAAAATTTGATAAAATTCAGGAGTTTTTTCCATACCTGTTGTTAAATATCGTATTTTGTTTTGGGTTACTGACAAGTTATTCTATCCTGGTACCACTATTTTTTATTCCTTCGATCTTGTTTATCATTAGTTATTTTATTCAAATACGATCAAAAATGTTTCTTTTTCTATCGACGATATATTTGTCACTAACACTTTTTTTTACCTTTTTAATTGCACCTTTTTCATTTATCAATAAAATGAACTCATTAATATTTTTTAATAATGCCAATGCTGGATGGGATATGCCCCTTTTATCTCCGGATTTGATTTTCGGATTGGTTGGAGCTAATATCTCGATGCAATCTATCCCTATTCTTTTAACCCTTGTTATTTCACTTCCCATAGTAGTAGTAGTAATAGTGTCATTTTATCGCCTTTATAAAAAAGAGCTTCAATTATTTTATATATCGGGTTCATACCTTGGTTTTACGATTATTTTTTATTCATACCTTATCACAAAAGAGTATCTTTCACCAACGTTTACAGGGGAAAGTTATAAAGCTTATAAATTAATCACCTATTTCATTCCATTAATATTACTTATTGGGTTATATTTTTTTAAAGATCTACACATTACAAAATTGAATTTAAAGAAAAAAATTTTAGTTGTTTCATTTTTGACTCTTTTGATAATAGGGAATGTCGGATCTATGGCATCAATGATTTCTTTCAGTACAAATCAATCCACAATGATTAACAAAAATATTATTGATATTCGCAAACTTAACACTGATGAGAACATTACCTCAATAAATGTCATAGAGAAAACTTATTGGGACCAGATGTGGATTTATTATTTCCTTTTTGATAATAAAACAGTTTTTCTTAAATATCGCTCGTATTATGCGGATTCTCCTCAAAATGGTGAATGGACATTATTAAAAAAATCTGGTGAAGACATATTTTACCTTCAAAATTTTCAAGAATTGAACAATACAATAATTCTAAATGAGGAATACTATCTCGAAAGAAAACCTTCCCTCGAATTTTCATATAATAATGGATGGTATGATCTTGAATCAAACAACAATAAAAAATGGAGATGGATCGGTCAATCTAATATAACCCCCAGTCTGGAATTAAATTTGATAGCAGATCAATCTATCAGCATGTTTCTTCAATATAGTCCTTTGAACAAGGCCAATGCATTGACTGTTTTGTTAGATAATGAAACCATTAAAGAATGTAATGATAATAATTACTGCTTTATGGAAAATCTTAACCTTACAAAAGGAAAACATATTTTGGTTTTTAACACTAAGTTACCTCCAGAGTTGTCCGGAAATGGTGATCCTCGATATTTCAGTTATTCATTCTCGAATATTACAATAATTAAAAACAGCTAAAAGTGATCGTAAATGATTGAAAACACGATTTTATCTAAAATTTCAATTGTTGTCCCCGTTTACCGTGAGGAAACCAATATCCATCCTTTTTTGAAAAGAGCAGAACTAGTTTTGGAGAAATTAAATTATCCATACGAAATCCTGTTCTGCCTTGATCCATCTCCCGACAACACCGAGCAAATCATCCTTGACGAAATTAAACGAAATGAGAATATCCGTCTCATAAAATTCAGCCGCCGGTTCGGACAGCCGGCTGCTACAATGGCTGGCATCCACTTCTGTAAGGGCGATGTCTGTGTTGTCATCGATGTTGATCTTCAGGACCCGCCGGAATTAATTGAAGAAATGCTTATGAAATGGCAAGAAGGATACAAGGTTGTCTATGCCAAGCGAAGATCCCGAAAAGGGGAGACGTTTCTTAAAACATGGATCTCGCATTTCGGCTATCGGGTAATAAACAACATTTCTGATGTTTCGATACCTTCCGACACAGGAGATTTCCGGCTCATGGACCGGCGTGTTGTTGATGAGATTAAAAGATTGAACGAATCCCACGGCTATCTCAGGGGAATGGTTGCATTTGTCGGGTTCAAACAGACGTTTGTTGAATATGATCGTGATGAACGGGCTTCTGGAGCTACCAATTATAACCGGTATCTTGGTTCCTTACACATTGCGTTCAACGGAATTGTCGGATTTTCAATCAGGCCATTACAACTTGCGTCACTTCTCGGTGGAATTATCGCATTGGGTGCGTTCCTGCTGGGATTGTGGATCCTTGTTGAAAAATTGATACTGCATGTTGAACTGACACCGGGTTTAACCTTTACGGTTGTACTGATTACATTCCTTTCAGGTGTACAGCTCCTTTCTCTTGGGATTATGGGAGAATATGTCGGTCGCATCTATGAAGAAGTGAAGCGACGACCCCAATATATTGTGGAAAAAACAGAGAATTTGTGAGATTGTGTTTAAATTCCCTACACCTCCCGGTTATGAAAAGGAACCTGTTTGGACCGGCCGGGATTTTCAAATTGGATCAGAAAATGTTTCAGTATTAAAATATACTGAGTGTAACGCTGGATGGGATGCCGATCTAACCGAATTTCACGAGAAAGAAGCTGAAGCAGGTAATCATTACATTGACCGGGCATCAAGACTTTATGCATGTCTGGAACTTGAAAAAAATAAGAAAGATGAAAACACCGTGATCCTGGAAATAGGATCGAGTTCGGGATACCTTCTCAAGGAGATTAAGAGATCATTCCCTGAATCGTATCTCATCGGATCTGACTGCATTCCAGAGCCTCTGGAAAAAATTTCAGAAAAATTACCCGGCATCCCTCTGATCCAATTTGATCTTGTTAATTGCCCTCTGCCGGATAACTGCGTGGATATTGTTGTGGCATTAAATGTACTCGAACATATCAAAGATGATGAAGCTGCATTAAAGCAAATCTATCGCATTCTGAAACCAGGAGGATATGCAATTATCGAAGTGCCAGCAAATTCCCAACTCTATGATTTTTATGATGAACAATTGAAACACTTCCGTAGATATGATTTGAGGGGATTGAAACAAATGTCCCTCGGGTGCGGATTTGTGTTATCTAAATCAACTCATCTGGGATTTTACATATATCCGGCGTTTAAATTAATAAAACTCCAAAATAAAAGAAAAAATAACTATCTTAATTCAAACCAAAAACAAATCACTATGAAAACTCAGATTCGGTTTGGTGGTCCCATAACTAATAGAATTTTGTTCATGGTAATGCTCTTCGAGTTATATATTGGAAAGTCTGTATCCTATCCTTGGGGAATAAGATGCGTATTAACCTTAAAAAAACCTCATACGTCTAATTCAAGGTAATTTCAAAATTTTTTAGGGAAAAGTATGAAATTGAAGAGGGCCTAGATTTAATGAACACTAATTTACCGGGATATATTGTTCAATTCTTAAAATACTGTGTATCGGGAGGAATCGGAGCAATAATTGATTTTTTTGTATTTTCAGCTTTAGTGACTTTTTTCGAAATACCATATTTAATTTCAAATGTATTCTCCTTCTGCATAGGAACTATTGTTGTGTGCTATATGCAAAAAAACTGGACATTCCAGTATAAATCGAATAAACGAATTCAGTTATACTCAAAATATTTACTAAGTATCGGTATCGTTTTCCTGATAAATACTTTTTTACTTATCTGGGGAGTCGAAATAATTCATTTGGGAGAAATCGAGGCAAAACTCGTTCAAGTTATTTTAAGTTCAATTATTGGATATTTAATTCAAAAAAACTTTGTATTTACTGAACCAGGAAAAATTTGATAAAAATTATCTTAGTTTTTATATGCAAAAATTGCAGTAATTTTGAGGGGATAAATCTTTGTCGGAATACGCCAGTACATCTGGGCAATACATCGGGGTTGTTTGAACGGAATGCATTCAGTCTGTAACCCGGTATGTTTTAATGTAGTGACGATTTCATTGACTGATAGCATTCGAACATACGTAAATTTTAAAACTTTTATCAATATCCAACTATATACAGGGTAAAAAAAATCTTCGAATTTTGTTATCCAATTTGAACAAGTACTTTCAAATATGCATATCTTTCCATTTTCAGACAATAATAACTGGGAATGGAAAAAGCAGATTTTTAAATTTTCCATGAGGTTATTATTTTCGTTGCATAAATGATGCAACAAGCTGCTCATAATAATAAAATCAAATCTGTAGTTTTTTGCAAGTGCTGAAATAACATTATCAGAGAGAATATCGCCCGTAATCCATTTAGACGTTGCACTCAACTGCAGGTATTCCGGTTTATCAAAAAGATCCAAAATTACAATCTTTTCAGTAAAATTTACATCATACGGTAAGATACCCGCGGATCCAATATCTAAGACAACCGGTTTTCTCTTATTTGTTTCAAAAAAAGAATTAAACTCAGTATTCAAAATTTTTTCTATCTCACCATATAACTCAGGCTGGAGCTTTTTTACGGAACTCGAGTAATTGTCGAAGAATTCGAAACTTCCACTTTTTATCATAATTATTTTCTCGTTTTGTTGAAAACGAACAATATAATACAAGGGCACGGGGCACAATGATTGGAATATTTTTTTTTAAATCAATTTTATGCTTTTGTTAAATCCTATACCCAGCACTCTGCGCATCACTATAAAACATCTGCACAGTCTCAAGTGACAACTGATCCAAATCCTTCCCAACGAGTGGCACCTTCTTCAGGATATCGTTTGTGATGGTAATGATGTGGCACCCACAGGACTCAGCTTGAATGAGATTCAGAAGTTCCCGCGTACTCGCCCAGAGCAGCTCGGCTTTTGGATTTGATTTGAGAATCTTCACCGATTCTTTCATGATAGGTATGGGATCAACACCCGTGTCAGCAATGCGACCGGCGAACACAGAGACAATGCTCGGTGTAGTGGGCGAGAGAGCCTTTGCCACGGTTTTCACCTGATCAACGGTCAGGATTGCGGTTACGTTTAGTTTCAGGCCATCATGAGAGAGTTTTTTTATAAGCGATGCGGTGCTTTCTCCCTTCGTATTGGTAACCGGGATCTTGATATACACGTTATTACCCCAGCTCCCAATTTTCCGGGCTTCCCGCTCCATGCCGGGAAGATCATCAGAAAATACTTCAAATGATAGCGGAAGATTTGGGATCGCTTTGAGTGCAGCCTTTGCAAATTCCTCGTAATTTTTTACCCCAGCTTTCTTCATAAGTGTGGGATTAGTAGTAAAACCGCTTGCAATTCCTTTCTTGTACTCTTCGATCATGTCGGTGAGATCGGCTCCGTCGGCGAAGAGTTTAATGCTAAACTGCTGTAAGCCACTCATGGTACACATTCCGAAGTATTAGGTAATTTAATTATGAAGTATTATCGTTACTGCGTCTTTAAGATTCGCTGTTTTAAAATCCGGATTACTGGTTCCACGCGACCTGGATGAATGCTGCTCCTCAATTAGTATTGTCCGTGTTCCCGCTGATTTCCCGCATTCAATATCAGTATCCCGGTCACCGATCATCCATGAATGTTCGAGATCAATACCATAGTCCCGGGCAGCTATCAAAAGGAAATACGGTTTTGGTTTCCGGCATTTGCAGGCATAGGAATATTCTGGTACAATTCCTTTGGCATGATGGTGACAATAGAAATACTCTTCGAACCGGATTCCCGCCGATTTCAGAATACTGTCAAGTTTCTTGTGGACCTCTTGAATATTTTCAAGGGTAGTTTTCCCTTTTGCATAATCAGGCTGGTTGGAAATCAGGAAAAGAACAAAACCCGCTTCCTTGAAAATTCGGAGAGACTCGAGAACATCAGGGAATAGGACAAGATCATCCGGCGAGTGGGGTGGCTCATACTCCCCGGTATCAGGGTTCCTCACCAGCTCGTTGAGCACCCCATCCCGGTCCAGAAATACCGCTTTCTTCATGAGATTACTTTATACTTTCCCACTTCATTTCGAACTTCTGCATTGAAGGACTCGAGACGATGAGATGCCAGATGACGGCCTGGAATGCCTCGGTCTGAGGAGTAACGGTTTTGTCGTTCATGGTAGGAATAATAACACAGGCATCAGCTACTTTTGCCGTGTACCCGCCGTCACGCCCTACAACTCCGATTATTATTGCCCCTATTTCTCTTGCATAATGGAGTGCGTTAACAAGAGTCACGCTCACCTTTTTTTCTGCATTTCCCCCACCGACCGAAAAAACAAAGATGCAATCTTTTGCTGAGAGATTACTTCCTTTCAACCAGCACTCAAACACAGTTTCCCATCCGTCATCATTAACACGTGCTGTAAGCTCGGATACATTGTCAGTTGGAGTATAAGATTCAATCCCGGCAATTTTTCGGAAGTCGTTTACCGCATGGGAAGCATGGCCTGCACCTCCACCAACCCCCAAAATAAATAAGCGCCCCCCATTTGTCCGAACCTCCTGCAGGATTTGGATCATCTTCTGTATTTGTGTACGATCAATTTTTTTTATGATGGTAATTGCATCATCAAGATATGAAGAGATATAGTCATCGTCTTTCATGAAACTCACCAATCTTATGAGGGTTACGTGCGATTCCTGATATAATTCTCTGTATCTTTGATTCCCTGAGCAGATCCAATCTCATGGAAACGTTTTTCAACTTCATAGGATGCAACCAATCCGGCATCCACCAGTTGAGAAAGAACAAGCGCCAGATCGAACCGTTCATTTGAAGGATATTGATCAAAAACTTCCTTCCGTATTATAATAAGCCCATAATCGATATATTCCATTGCAGGGTCACGATCTTTCTTATCGTATTTGAGAATCCTGCCATCCTTCATGAGTATATTACTTATATCCAGTTCGTTCCGATTTCGATAAACGGTCATCAGGACAGGAAGTTTTTGAGCATAGAACTCCTTTACTGCCAGATTAAAATCAATATCAAGATATGAGTCCCCATACATGATAATGAATGAATCCGGGAGTAGAGGGGTTGCTTTTTTGATTGCACCACCTGTTCCCAGAAGTACATCACCGTCATGCGAATATTGAACCTGCATTCCCCATTGTGACCCGTCCCCCACAAATTCCTCAATCAAAGAACCAAGATTACCAATGCAGAGAATGACATGAGATACTCCTTTTTCTTTCAGTATCGACAGCTGGTGATCGATAAAAGGCAGGCCATTGACAAGGATAAGCGCCTTGGGAACCGTCCGGGTGGACGGATACAAGCGCGTGGCAAGCCCTCCAGCAAGAATGACAACTGGCAGCATTATGATGTGGTCACCACTTTGCTTCCGTCAAAATCAAAACGGAAGCGGACTTCCCGAAGTCCTTCATGCGCCATCGCATGTCGGAGTTTTTTGGTGTCCTCGGCATAGAACATCAAAAACCCACCACCCCCGGCACCTATGAGCTTTCCCCCGAGAGCACCATTCTTCATGGCAATATTATACCAGGTATTGATTCGGTTATTGCTCATTGCGTTTGACCGATGCTTCTTTTGTTCCCAGTGGACATTCATGATATCGGCTAATTCCTCAAGATTTCCGGTTTCGAATGCTGTTTTACTTTTACATCCCAGCTCTTTTACGAAATGCAGGTTATCGATCATTGATGAATCATTTTTTTTACTTTTATCATCCTGTTCCTTGAGGACAATAGACGCGGATCGGGAGTAACCGGTGAAGAAGAGCAGCAGATGGTCTTCAAGATTGTAAAGAGTTTCCTGCGAAATATTGAGTTTTTCTGTTTTTACCCGGTTATCTTTACAGAAAGTAAAACAATTGATCCCACCATATGCAGAGATGTATTGATCCTGTTTTCCAACAGGTTCACCAAGAATATCAAGTTCAATATGACACGCCTGTTCTGCCAGTTCCGCAGGAGTGATAATGTTTTTTTTATGCGTGTGAAGAGCTTTGAGAAGCGAACAGGTAAAACTCCCGGACGATCCCAAACCAGTACCTGCCGGAATATCTGCAAGACTTGCAATTTCAAGATAGCGGGCGTCAAATCCCAACAGTTTTAATGATTCGCGAATGATGGGATGTTTTATCTCATTGATACTTTTTACTTCTTCCATTTTGGAGTATTTTATGATAAGATAGTCAACGAAGGTATCATGCAAATTAATATAGACATATTTGTCAATAGCAGCAGAAATTAAAAAGCCTTCATATTTTTGATAATATGAGGGCAGATCTGTTCCCCCGCCTCCGAGGGAGATTCTTAAAGGACTTCGTGTGATAATCATACATTCACCCTGTAATTACACTCATCATATATAATCTTGACAATGTCGAGTGCTTTTTTTGCGTCACATATATTTCCTTCGGGCTCTCTCTGCAATTCGATATACCGGATAAATTCATCCAATTCAAGATTCCAGGAATTGTCCGCAAAAGGATATTCCCACATTGTTGTTTCCGGCGGTCCCATTGTTGGAAGCATTTTATAAAGGAATAACCGTTCAACTCCATAACTTCCGCCAAGACCATCAATATGGAGTTTCCCGGTTTCCCCATAAATTTCAAAGGAGAACATATTCTTCCATTCAGTGCAGCTGACATGGAGCCACGCAATCTTATTGTTTGCATTCTTTAACATCAGGAAAGCATTGTCATCAACCGGCATATCCCAATAATAGGTATGAGCAAAACCTTTGACAACGCTGAGTTCCCCCAGAAACCACCGTGACAAATCGATCAGGTGAACTCCCTGATCAATAAGCTCACCTCCCCCGGATTTTTCAGGAATCGCACGCCACTCTTTCTCATATCCGAGACGTCCTCCATGACCATATCTGCCGCGAATAAACATCAGAGGTCCAATGCCACCAGAATCCACCAGTTGTTTTGCTTTCAATAAAGCGGGATGATACCGGTGATTGAATCCCACTTTTACGAAAACATTATTTTCCTCCGCTGTTTCAATAATCGGAATAAGCTCTTCGGGGGTTCTACCGGCAGGTTTCTCTACGAGCACATGCTTGCCGGCAGTGACCGCAGCCAGAGTAATTTTTGCAAGGATCTCATTCGTCGTAGAAATAAGAATCAGATCAATTTCATCGTTGTTCAATGCATCATCATAGTTTGTACTTATCGTGGAACAATTTTTCAATTTCGCTACTTCATTTGCCCGTTCCAGAGAGGTATCAACGGCAATCACGAGTTCATGGTCCCCTAATGATAGAGCACGTTTCCTGCCAATCGCTCCACAACCGATTATACCGACTTTCACTTTAAGTCTCCCAGTTTTTTCCCCGATCTTTCTCAACGATTCTTCTGAGGGTGTAGATGTCAGTATTTTTCAGATCTTCTCGATAGTGTGCAAGGTTCTGCCAAGGATCCCAGGGGGCACTAATTAGTTTCCCGGTTATACCGTTGCTTTCAGAAGATGCCAAATATACGCAGAGTGATGCGCCCAAATCAAGAGGAGTGCCCCCTTCGGATTTCTGTTTCAGGGCTTTTTCATAAAACGCTTTTCCAACCCTGTCCGGACCTGATTCTATGACCTCCTCAAGAAGCCGGGTATTGAGTGCACCGGGAGCGATCGCATTGATCTCAATGAAATACTCTCTGCATTCTTCTGCAAGAGTTTCTGTCAATCTCACCACAGCGGCCTTGGATGCTGCATATGCACTTATTCTTGGCAGAGGGGCCGTTGCACCTCCTCCGGACAGATTAATTATTTTCCCGGCATTATTCTTTTTCATATGGGGCAGGATCCATTTACACATAAAAAAAACACTAAACAGGTTAATGTTGATTGCAGAGATCCATTCCCCGGAATCAACATCTTCGATGAGTCCTTTGGGTCCATAAACCCCGGCATTGTTAACAACAATATCGATGCGCCCCAACTTAGCTATTGCTGTATCGATTAAATTTTTAACGCTTTCTTCTTTCGATACGTCAAGTGGCAATCCGATAATTGTATGTTTCGAAAAAGCGAGTTTCCTTAAGGTATCAACAGCATTCGAAACCTGATCTGGATCCCTACCACAGATTACTACCGAAGCTCCTTCTTCAACAAATTTTTTTGCAACTGCGAAACCAAAACCCCTGTTTGCCCCGGTTATGATCGCGTTACGCCCGGATAATTTCACAAACTACTCCTCCCCACTGCAAAATACTCGATAGTGTGCACATTCCCCAGAAGGACTTCCATACATCCATTCGGGTCAATAATTGTTTTCCTTCGCATCATTGTTATGATATCGGTTTCAATTTTTTGGAAATCCGGCCACTTCGTCGCGACAATAATACAATCTGCAGTTTCCACAGACCTTGCAAGATCAGCTGATAGTGAAATTACGGCCAGTAAATCCTGAGGCAATTCATGAATTGCAGGATCAAATGCTGTCACTTCAGCTCCCTGATCCTTGATCCATTCGCATAATTCAACGGACATGGATCGCCGAAGCGTGTTTGTGCCGGGTTTGTAGGTCAATCCCAGAACTGTAATGCGTTTTCCGTTCAGATCTCCTAAGATCTCCTTGCACTTCCGTTGGATCCATGTTTTATGGAAGTCATTACTCTCGAGAACAGAGTTTATAAGATAGAGGGGGAGGAGATTTTTTTTACCAATATTTTGCAAAAACCGAACGTCTCTTGCAAGTGTTCCTCCGGAAAATGCATTTCCCGGAGTAAGGTATGCTTTGGGACCGATTCGTTCTTCTGTTTTCAGTCCTCGTTCAACGTCATTTGCATTCGCCCCTACACGTTCGCACAGGGTTGCCAATTCATTTGCAAAACAAATAGATGTTGCGAGAAAAGCATTAATTGCATGCTTGGTCATCTCTGCAGACTCAATACTCATCCATTCCAAACGATCACTAATAGTAGTAAAGACAGGGAGAAATTTTTCTTTTTCATCGGAATTAACCCCTATGATAATTCTATCCGGTTCCAAAAATGTTTTCAGCGATTTTCCCAGTCGTAAATTTTCCGGAGAATAGGCAAAATACACTTTTTTTCCGGGATACTTTATTTGGAATTCGTTTCGCAGATACCGGGTAAATCCAACAGGTACTTGAGATGAGACGATAATTTTAGTTTGATCCGGAACTAATTTTGAAATTTTTTCAAAATTTTTCACAATCAAACTAAAATCAGCATTATCCTTTTCATCAACCGGTGTATCAAACCCAACCCACAAAACATCTATTTTTGCCAGTGCAATCTCAGGCTCGGAAGTAAAACTCAGGTTTTTTCTCTGAATGTTTTCATGAATTAATTCATTCAATCCCGGTTCGGAAACCGGCGCTTTGGCATTCTGAAAATTTGTTATACAATCTTTGTTGAAATCGAGTCCCACAACAGTATGCCCTAACTTAGCAAGACATGCTGAAATTACAGATCCCAGATGCCACAAGCCGAATACGCAGATTTTCATATACGTCTCTCAAGTATCCACTGATTGTTTTCGAGAAATTCAAGAGTTTTAATGATTCCGTCTTTAATTGAATATTTTGGTTTCCACCCAAAGGAACGGATCTTTGAACAGTCAAGAAAAATAAACGGGTTATCTCCAATCCAGCCCCGCTCTCCCCCGGTATACTGAATCTTGGGTGTCAATCCAAGATATTCGCAGATCCAGTTAATTGAATTATTTACTTCACAGTATTCATTTGTGCCAAGATTGAAAATATTGACTTTTTCATGGGAATTCTGTATAGCGATATATATTGCATCAAGACAATCCTGTATATAAAGATACGATTTTTTCTGGTGCCCATTCCCAAGAACATCCAGTTTTTCTGGGTTTATAAGGAGCTGCTTATAAAAATCGAAAACATGCCCGTGCGGGTATCGTTCTCCCAAGATCGATACAAAACGAAAAATCCATGACTGGATACCGAAGCCTTCACAGTAAGCCTCGATTAATCCTTCACCAGCTAGTTTGGATGCACCATACAGGGAGGTTTGAATTGGGAAAGGTGCATGTTCCGGAGTAGGAATGACTTTTGCCTCCCCGTAGACGGAACCCGTTGAAGAAAATGCAATTTTATCGATGGAATTCTTCCGCATTGCTTCAAGAACATTAAATGTTGCAATGGTATTCTGGTGAAGATCTTTGGCTGGATGCTCTGTGCCAAAACGGACATCGGCATTCGCCGCAAGATGGAAGACAAAATCACAACCAGAAATTGCTTCGTCTAATAAATCGGGATCAAGAAGATCACCTTTGATCAGCGTGAACCCGGAATTTTTTTTCGCATTTTCAAGATATTCTGGAATTCCTGTGGAAAAGTTATCGTATATCGTGACATCGTTACCCTGTAACAGTAATCTGTCGACAAGGTTACTTCCGATGAAACCTGCACCACCGGTTACAAAATATTTCATTGATTTTAATTTCGTTTACAATTCACTTAAGGGTTGCCAAGATTATAATCTGAAAAATGAAAAATTCAAAGATACTTACAATCACCAAAAAAAATAACAATGAGCCTCAACAGGAAAAATAGTGCATTTTTTATGAAAGAATTTTCGATTAAAAAAAGTTACGAAAAACTTGTTGCCATTTTCCAATTTTCAATAAATCTCCATTAATATCGAGTGAAAATATTTTTTGGTAACAGTATCTTTGCGGTAAATTAGAACCATTTCCCTTTAAAAGGTTGTACGACGCCGGCATCTGAATGCAACCTCATTCTTGTCAACAACTATCAAAATATTCCCGGTTATTCCATAATGGAAGAGTTCGTCAGATGTACCATCAAAGTTGTAAACCAGCTATCAAACGAATACCTGAATATATTGATCCTGGATGATAAAATGGAGATTCTTATTGTTAAACAAAGTTACCTGCAATGGGTAAGTCCATATTCGCATTGTCCCAGGCCAGATAAAGATCGGTTGACGGTGTCCATGTGCTGCCATTATCCATCTTCAGATAGAACCCGACACCAGGTCGATACACACCGGTCTCGGTTCGCCCATCCGCATTCCAGTCTCCGGCAACCGGGCGGTCACCGGCGGCATTATCCCAGGCTAGATAAAGATCGGTTGACGGTGTCCATGTGCTGCCATTATCCATCTTCAGATAGAACCCGACACCAGGTCGATACACACCGGTCTCGGTTCGCCCATCCGC
>JGI11641J44799_10000040_pt1 | contig 32265 bp, 36 predicted proteins | sample WetSurSiteA1Bulk_FD_44799 | JGI IMG/M metagenome (IMG submission 44799) | reverse complement strand
AGCGGAATTAACTCGGCGGTTTTTTTAGTTGCCATAATGCCTGCTATGCGTGCTACCGCTAAGACATCGCCTTTTTTATGTTCGCCATTAATAATGAGCTGCAAGGTTTCAGGCTGCATTTCAATGTAACCTTCGGTGATGGTCACTTTAGTTTTACAAACACCTGCACGAAAAAACAGGCAAGATTTACGTCCTAACATCTTTGTTAAGCCACTCTTGTCGGTGCGATGGCTCGTTGAGATTGTCTTGGTCAACTCACTGAGCGCGTTTATATTGGAAAAATTAGCACGCGTGGCGTGACTTCGGGCATTTTGCTAATCACTTTATCCGCAAGTTACTCGCCTATACGATTAGCGTGTTTTTAAATCGCTCTCTCGGAGATGGCATTGACGCTCCTATATCAAGTAACGCAAGCCGCATCTTTCAGATCAGCCAGAATAAGAGGGTAAAGTTTGCGGACAATGTAGCGTTTTAAGCAACGATGAATTTCCTTGGTGGATTTGCTTTCAGCTATCCGTCGGTCGACATAGGCACCAGTACGCGGATCACTTCGCATCTTTACTATGGCAATTGTCCAAAGTGCATTATTTTCGGTTCGATCACCTCTACGATTGAGCCAATATATAGCGCACAGTTTCCCCCGATGATGCTGCTGGTAACGGGTTGGTGCCGCACAAAACAGCCATGGTAGCCTCGTTACAACAGGTTGTCGCCAGCGACGGCTAACAGTGTGGCAGCGGTTTGTGAACCTACGCCAAATTGGTTACGCAAACGTTTGGTTGCTTGCTTTGTTAAGGATTCTAAAGTCGCATCAAGTTCACGCAGTTTCGTCGTCAAATACAACCATCTTTCTGCCAGCAAACGAAGCATCATCGCTAAGGTTTGAAGCGAGGTGGTATCACCCAAAGTTTGAAGTTGTTGACAGCTTTTTACGCATTGTTCAGGCTTGAATTTTCAGAGTTTAGCTCGAATTTCATCAGGGGTACTGATCAGCAGTACCCTTAACTGGTTAATGGTCTGTGTCCTGACCTTCACTGCGCTTCGCCTCGCGACGGATAACGTCCGCATGGTTTCGACAGGTCAATGCAAAGGCAATAACACCAATCCCAGCCTGGGACAGGTTGGACTGTGCGTTCAATTGCATTGTAAACTGAGTGTCCCAACAGTTACCCTTGCGACTCATGCTCTGCTCGATGCAGTACTGTTTGAGTAAGTCACGCTGCCGCCTTGTCCACCAGTCCCTCTCCTCCGTTAGGCGATCGTTTTCTTTCTTCAGTCGCTTTTAGCTCATCGTACAAGTGTCGCAGTCTTTATCCAACTTCGTTGCCATTTTTACCGCAGATACTTTAAATTATGCTGGGTAGCTTTGTGGTTTATTTCGATCACACTTTTTTCTTTAAGTTAGTGTGTCCTGTTTAGTGTAGCTAGATCAGAATATAATTTCATTCTCATCCGTCCAGTCTTTTCTTGAATAAATATCATAAGAAATCAAACAACCTTCTTCCTGTTCTATTTTGCGTACCATCGTTTTTACCTTCACCTACCGCCATAAGTCTTTTGTTGGGACTGCGTAACATCAGTAATTATCTATTTTTTTGTATTTTCGTGGATATTTATTCGTACCCTGTGGTGATAATCACTACGCGAGCAAAGCCACCGCCGACCGTGCGAAAATTGGTAGTCTGCCCTTGATACAAACGACCACTGATTAACAGTATTTGTTCTTTGTAGGCGTATAGGCGCAGATCAAATTTAAGTGTAGTCGGTTGATTTGCTAGTGATAGGTGACGTTCACTGGGTGGAATTAAGGTTTGGGCAACGTAGTCACTGTGTAAAATGTCTGAAAATACCCGTTTAGTTAATTTATCACCTCGATAAACGGCTTTACTGCCATAGCCTTTGGTGGGTTTAAAAAATAGCTGTTTACGCGATGCCCACAGTATTTCTGCATCACTCGAATGCACACGGACGGTAGGCGCAATCCCTTCCAGCAGTGTCTTGATGGTTTCGCTGTCTACGCCTAATTCTTGCAATAATGTTTTGTTGGTGAATATCGCTAAGTTTCTCTTATCAGCGTATAGCGCGTGCGCTCTTGGGTGCGGTGTCACAACGACAGCATTAGCAAGATAAGCGGCGCGTAATGCGTGTTGTGCAGGCTCTTCTAAACCAAAATCAGTTAAGCGGTTATAAATAAGATCAATCCGCACATCCCCGTACCACACACCCTCATCACGATAAACAAGTTCAGCAGGATCACAGATAACTGTTTTGATATGGTGCTGTTCAAAGAGTCTTTGAAACAAAATAAATTCGGGCAGCAGGAATTGTGTGTCTGGGTTTTCATCAACAATCGCAATACAGCGTAACGGTTGTTGACCACGTTCTGCTTGCCATTCAGCATGAAACATTGCCATAAATGCCGTTTCTGGGTCAGTTATTTCGTGTGTCGTTAATTCGCTATGGATTGTTTTTTGTGAGCGTATTAACAACGCATTAAGTAATGCCCCGCCAGCATTAGTATTAATTTCTATTAATTGCGAACCCTCCTCGGTTAAATGAAAATCGTAACCCAGAAAAACGCCTGCTGCTTTAGGAATAAAGGCGGCTGAACTTGGCGCGTAAGCTAAAACATATTGTTGATAGCTAGGTAAAGCGATTATTTTTTCTATCGTAGCAATCAGATGACGCTGTTTTTGAATAGTGCTATCGCTAACAAATACAGCCGTTTCAGCGAAAAGATGTGGACGGTCTTCAATCAGCATTTTATATAACGCCGTATCACCCTGTTGCTGACACAAGGTGGCGCGTAATGTCTCTTTATCAATTGAGACACAATGACAATGCTCATTAAGCTGTCTGGCTTGTTGTTCGCTGGAATAATCGGTGACAAGTTGACAGGTATGTTCAGAAAAGTTGGGCAATTTCATGAGTGTGAACAAAGGTTCAGAAGGTGTTTAAATTTAACAGCGGTTATGAGGCTAGAGAAGATAAACCACAATGGGTCTTTGGGCTATGATTATTTGACGCATTTTATGAGTTATTAAACGTATAATTATTTAATTATGTTTTATAACGCATGAAATGCGTTAAATAACATAGTTTAATAAAAATAATGGAATTTATTTTTAATAATCCATTATAAATCAGCATCTTATCATTTTGGCATTAGTTATGCTTTCATATTCCCATGTTTGTTCATTCAATTTTATATCAGAGGTGAAAAATGAGTCAGGAATTAGCACAGCCAGTCGTTAAAAAAAATAATGATGGCTCTTTATTACTGGGAACTGGTTTGGCGGTCGCATCAATGATTTTATTACCCGCATTGGCTATGCGATTAGGTTTAGGTGCGAGTTTGACGGGTGCATTAAGAATTGCGTTAATGAAAGCTTCTAGCCGTGCAGTTTGCGGCAGTTCAACGACTAATGAAACAAACTTGTCGGATAATAGTTGTCGCTAAGAAACTTTCTGTCAGAAAAACGTCTAATGTTTTGCTATTATGGTATTTCTATCCGGTATATTGGCACATAGTGACTGACTCATGAAGTGGCTTGTGACGACTTCAGCTAAAGACTAAATTAGTCTCCTGTTGTTGTTATGAACAAATTTTGTTAGTATGAAAAACCGACTAAATATAAGAATGAACTAATTAAGCAGGTTCAAATCTACCATGAGTGAAATTAAAAAAACCTGTGATCTTTGCGGCTTGACTGTTGAAGTGCCAAATTTCACTTTGAAAACTAAAGAAGGCGATAAGGCGTTTTGTTGTGAAGGGTGTTTAGGTATTTATCAAATGCTGCACGAAGATCAAATAACGAATGAACCTAATGAATCTGATAAATTTAAGGAAAAATAACCATGAAAAACGCTAAAGCAGCTAACGAAATTATTAAGGGGTCTATGACCTCGGCAACGGTACACGGTGGGAGACGATTGATGAGTAATATTGCTAAACATCCAGTTTTAGTTTTTGGTTTAGGCATAGCAGCTGGCTACATGGTTTATAAATACCGTAAAGAAATCATTTCTAGCACTACTAAAGTTGTCGATGCCAGTAAAGATTTCGTATTGCAACAAAAAGAAAATCTGGAAGATATTATTGCGGAAACCAAAGAACAATAAATCCGTTATTTGCCCTTATCACTAATGGATGTTTTTCTGTCAGTTATTGTCAGAGCATCCTTTTTGTTTTTTATGACTTAGCTCATTTATGTCTATCCAAAAAGAATTTGTACTGCGTTATCGAATAGACGGGCATATTCGGTTTCAAATACCCGCACGGGTGTGTGATGCAACTATCGCCAAAGCAATCACGGAGGGTGTTTCGGCAATAGACGGCGTGTATCGCGTCACTCTTTATCGCAAGCAACAAAAATTATCCATTCGGTTTCAAGAATCGGTGTGTGACTTTACATCACTGGCGCGGCAACTGTTTCAGTTACTTGCCGATTTGGAAAAAACGGGCGCGTTTGAGCAAAGACAGGCTATCGAAACTGGGCGACTTGCTGAGTGGAAAGAACGTGCTAAAGCCAAATTACACAGTTTTAGAGCCACACGCTGGGCTAAAGAAAAGTATGGCGATGCCAAAGAAACCGTACAAGCGGCTAAAATCATTACTAAATTGGGCATGAAAAAACCCAAGTCATTTATTAATGATCCCGAAAAAGCCATGATTGATTTTTTCAATGATATTTTGGTGCTGTTTCTCATCAAATTACATTGGGCAGAAATTACCCAAAAATGGTTGCTTAAGCCGCTTAAATATCGTTATGAATGGATGGCTTTATTTTATATGTTCTTTTTGCTGGTTCGGTCGCGTAAAAAGAAATAGTCGTTTCAAAAAGCGAGTGATAAACGCTATCGTAGAGACGTTGTACTACAACGTCTCTACATTGTTACACATCACACACACACGCACTTCGAGAGTTCAGTCATGGACATGCAAACCTTCACACCGACACATTTTCAGCTCATTCATCAATTAACAAGACGGGTTAGAATCATTTCGCCTGTTTTGAAAAACGATGCCGAGCGTAGTACTATCTTTGAAATCATTCTTAAAAAAAGACCTGAAATAAAAAAAGTTCGCTCAGTTGTTGCCTTGGGTTGCGTAATTATTGAATTCGACCCCGCAGGCTTACCAAAAAAGAACTTAGTTATTCTTTTGGATGCTGTGCTGGGCAACATTGCCCAAAAACAATCTAGCGCACACACACCGCACAAGAAAACCTTTGATGGTGCAGTACACGAAATAGACCTTGCTGTTGAAGGCATGAGCTGTGCATCGTGTGCATTACTAATAGAAATGGTGCTAAAACGTGATGACAGAGTGAAGCAAGCCAGCGTTAACTTCGGTACATCCACGCTGACCGTACAAGGACAAATGACCAAAGCCGATGTGGACGAAAAAGTCGCCAGTCTAGGTTATAAAACCTATGCAATGGATACCTTATCGCAACGCAGAAATCTGATAGACAAAGAATATCAACGCATAGCCGATGCTAAACGTCGATTTGTCTGGTCTAGCGTGCTAAGTTTGCCTGTCGTTGTGGTTGGTATGAGTATGCCCAGTACGCGCTGGTTACATTGGATGCAGTTCATACTCACCACCCCCGTGGTATTTTGGGCGGGTAAGTCATTTTTTATCAAAGCGTGGCGATTAGCCAAACAAGGCACAGCGAATATGGATTCACTCATCGCCTTAGGTGTTGGTTCAGCTTACGGTTACAGCTTACCTGCCTTGTTACGACGCAGAGGACATTTGTATTTTGAAGCGGGCGCGGCGATTATCAGCTTTGTCTTATTGGGTCGTTTCTTAGAAGAACGCGCCAAAGGCAAAGCAGGCGAAGCTATCCGCCAATTAGTTGATTTACAACCCCAAACTGCCACGCGCATTACCGATGATAAAGAAACTGTCGTTGGCATTGATGACATCATCATTAATGACATCCTACTGGTACGACCAGGTGAAAAAATTCCCACTGACGGCGTGGTGATTCAAGGGCTATCAACCGTTGATGAAGCAATGGTGACAGGTGAAAGCATTCCTGTGATAAAAGACGTTGGGCATAAAGTCATTGGCGGCTGTGTCAATGGTAGCGGCGTATTACGCATACGCGCCACCGCTGTGGGTATGGATACGGTGTTAGCAGGCATCGTTCACATGGTTGACCAAGCGCAATCGACTAAATTACCGATACAAAAACAAGTCGATAAAATTTCAGCAGTGTTCGTACCGTCTGTGATGGTGCTGTCTGCCTTAACAATGGGCGGCTGGTTATTAGCGGGGGCATCGTTTGGTGTCGCGTTTGGCAATGCGATTACCGTGTTACTGATTGCTTGCCCTTGTGCATTAGGTTTAGCAACCCCCGCCGCTATTATGGTGGGGGCAGGGCAAGCGGCACGCGAAGGCATTTATATCCGTAACGGTGAAAGCCTTGAAACCGCCGCTAAACTCAATGTCATTGTGTTCGATAAAACGGGAACGATTACCGAAGGCAAGCCCAAAGTGACCGACTTAGTGAAATTATCGCGTCTTAGTGAAAATAAAATTATTTCGCTAGCCGCCTCTGCCGAACACAATTCAGAACATTTTTTAGGCAAAGCTATTGTTGCTTACGCCAAAGAACACGCCATTGATTTGCAAGAATGCAGTCATTTTCAAAGCAGTACAGGGCGTGGCATTGAAGCCGAAGTAGACGGCAAAAAATTATTGCTAGGCAATAATGATTGGCTAATCGACCAAGGCGTAGCAACTGACAGTTTATTAGTTGCAGCCAGTCATTTTTCTGAACAAGGCAAAACCCCCGTATTCATGGCAATCAACGGCAAAGCCGCCGCTGTATTTGGTATTGCTGATAAAGCCAGACCGCAAGCCATACAAGCCATTAAACACCTGCAAAAACTCGGTATTGAAACATTAATGGTGACAGGCGATACCGCCAAAACTGCTAACTATATTGCCGCGAAAGTAGGCATAGAAACCGTGATTGCCAATGCCAAACCTGACCAAAAGCTGGCAATTATTCACCAATTTCAAGCTGACGGTAAAAATGTTGGCATGATAGGTGACGGTATTAATGATGCGCCTGCATTAGCCGCTGCCAATGTCGGTTTTGCGATTGGTACAGGTACCGATATAGCCATAGAATCGGCAGATATGACATTGGTACAAGGCGATATTAGCCGCGTGACTTCTGCCATACAATTAAGCACAGACACCATCCGCATCATCAAACAAAACTTATTCTGGGCATTCGCTTACAACGTTGTTGCCATTCCTGTCGCCTCATTCGGTAAACTTAATCCGATGATAGCCTCAGGTGCGATGGCACTCAGCTCCGTGTCAGTGATTGTTAATTCCTTACGACTCAATAAAAGATAGGCTTTAAAAATGGATCATTCAACAATGGATATGGGCATGGAGCATATCAGTAACGTGTCGGCTGGTTTTGATTACGGACTGGCTTTTATGGCGGGGGTATTAGGTAGTGGGCATTGTTTAGGAATGTGCGGCGCGTTAGTGTCAGGTTATTTCATGAATGCGGGTAAAACAAAAAGTTATTTGCCGTATTTCTTTTACCAGTTTGCGCGTATTTTTGTTTATATGCTGGTGGGTTTTGCCGCTGCCGCTTTGGGGGTGGTGCTAGTGTCTAGTGGCGCATTCGGTAAAGTACAAAGCGTGTTGCAAATCACCATCGGCGCGGTTGTCATCATACTGGCGTTTGGTATTTTGGGCTGGATTCCGTTTCAGGGTTCAGTTCGATTATTACCGATGAAATGGTTACGCAAAGGCTATGCGTCTTCACGAACTAAAGGTCCAATCATAGGTGCGTCTATCGCAGGTTTAATGAATGGTTTAATGCCATGCCCGCTTACCTTTGCAATGGCAGTGAAAGCGACTACCGCACCCTCTATTTTGGAAGGTGGCGCATTAATGCTGACTTTTGGCGCGGGTACATTACCCACTATGTTATTTATTAGTTTCGCGTTTGGCAGAATGAGTGCCAGTGTCAGAGGTTTAATGTTGAAACTCGCCGCTGTCATTATGATTGCAATGGGCAGTAACACCATTTATATGGGCTTAATGTCTTACGATCCGCACACCTTCATGCACAATCATTTTATTCATGACATTATTAACGAACTCAATGTAGCCATTGAGTTTTTGAAACAAATGCTGACTTATTTCACTGATATGATGCGTGATATTGAGCATTAGGCGTTTAATCAGGCGATAGCAAGTAGAGTTATCTACTTGCTACCTTGCTAAAAATTTATACGGTTAAAGACTACGCGGCACTAATAAAAAATAATGCCCTTTAGATTTCATAGGACCTGCCATTTGACTGGCTTGTTCACCTTGTCCCCAATATACATCACCACGAATCGCGCCTTTAATCGCACCACCTGTATCTTGTGCCATCAACAAACGTTGTAGTCTTTGCCCTTGTACGGGATGCTCGGCATCTAACCAAATAGGAATGCCGTAAGGTAGATTTTTATGATCTATGGCTAAACTGTGTTGTGCGGTGAGAGGAACAGCCATTGCACCTGCGGGACCCACATTAGGATCTACAGGGGTGTAGCGAAAATACACATAAGAGCTGTTGCTGAGCATAAGTTCTTGACCTTCAACAGGGTGTTGTTCTATCCACGCACGAATGGTTTGCATGGAAATATCTTCTTTGGAGATTTCGCCGTTATTTACTAAGGTCTTGCCTATCGCATAATATTCATGCCCATTACCGCCTGCAAAACCTAAGCCGACAATACTGCCATCTTCCATAACCACGCGCCCTGAGCCTTGCACTTCCATAAAAAAGGCATCAATTTCATTATCAACCCACAATAATTCCAAACCTTTATTGGCTAACGCACCTGCTTTTATTTGAGCGCGACTGTAATTGCGTAAACCGCCGCTGGGCATACGATAAATCGGCACGTTATAACGCGCAGATTGGATGCGTGAGCCATGCAGTTCGGGTAAATAATAGCCTGTAAACATACCATCAAACTGACCGTTTTCACTGACGGCGTAAGGCTTAAACCATTGCTCAAAAAATTGTCGCTCTTGTCCGTGTGTAACGTGCATAGAGCAGACTTGTTGCCAATCAGCGATACGACCTAAGTTAAATGAACCGCTCAACACTTTATCCGCTGGCATACCGCGCCAGCGTTTGCAGGAATGCTGAAATGCTTTGAAAGCGGTAGCGTGGTCTTCATTTGACCAACCAGCTAACACATTAAAATCGCTAGGATGGAGCTGAATATTGCTGACTCTTGTGCTGATAGGCGCGCCAGTAATGACGGGGGTAGTTGCTTGTGTTGATTCAATCGGTGCAATCGGGCGAGTATTGTTAATAGGTGGTTTAGTGGGTAAATTAGGGTAAGCAATAGGAGCTTGTGTGACTATCTGGGTTTCAGAACAGCCACCGAGTAACAATAACGCCAACAACGCAGTGTGGCGAATAGGGTGTAATTTCATACTAATTTTCCTGATAAAAAGAGAGTATCATTTGAGCGTGAGGGGATAAATCTGTTTGATGTGACTTACAGTAGCTAAAGACAGTTCCTATGTGATAGAAGTTCAAATATAAGTTTAAACTCCAAATTGTCAGTCCATCTGTGTAGTTTTTAAAACCACTTTCGCCTCATGCCAAAACGCATCCAATTCGTCTAATTCACAATCCTTTAAACTACGACCAGATGCTTCCACTTGTTGTTCAATATAATTAAAGCGTTTAGCAAATTTTTTGGTGCTTTGTTTAAGGGCGGCTTCGGGATTAACCTTTAAATGTCTTGCGAGATTAACGGCTACCAGTAATAAATCACCAACTTCTTCTTGAATATGGGCTTGATCGCCTGATTGCCATGCTTCTTTGATTTCATCTAATTCTTCTAAGACTTTATCAAATACAGGCGGTACAGTTTTCCAATCAAAGCCGTGATGGGCGGCACGGTCTTGAATTTTTTCACATTCAATCAATGCAGGCAGATTACCTGCCACGCCTGATAACACGCTATACGGTTCAGACGGTTGGCTTTTTTCTTGACGTTCATCGGCTTTGGCTTGTTCCCATGCTTGATGACGTTGGCTATCATCAGTAAATACCGCATCACCAAATACATGAGGATGACGGCGGATGAGTTTTTCGGTAATGCCTTCTGCCACTTGTTCAAAAGTAAACAAACCGCGTTCTTTGGCAATTTGGCTATGAAATACCACTTGCAATAATAAATCGCCTAACTCCAAGCGCAAATCGTTCGTGTCATTGCGTTCAATTGCATCGGCAACTTCATAGGCTTCTTCAATAACATAAGGAATTAAACTGGCAAAATCTTGTTTAACATCCCACGCGCAACCTGTTTCAGGATGGCGGAGTTGTTCCATGATGTCGAGTAACTGCTGGGTATTTTTTAACATAGTAAACAGATGGGAGAGATGTAATGCAAACCCACGAGGTTTTTAAAACCTCGTAGGTTTATTCTTAACTTCAAGTGAGTGATTAAAACGAATGCCCAAAATTCTCGTGATAGCGTTGTTTGAAGCTATCCATGTCAAAAGTGTGATTTTGCGTGCCGTGATGCTCGATTTTAATCGCGCCCATTAATGAGGCAATACGCCCTGTGATTTCCCAATCCAGCTCATTCATTAAACCGTATAACAAACCTGCGCGATAGGCATCACCGCAACCTGTTGGATCGTTCACAGCATTCGGTTGGGCGGCTGGAATATCAATAATACGTCCTTGAGTGTAAATCTTAGAACCTTTGCTACCTAAGGTGACAATCAACGCTTCTACACGTTCTGCCATGTCTTCTAATGACAAACGAGTACGCTCCTGCATGAGTTCAGACTCGTAGTCGTTGAGTGTCATCCAAGTGGCTTGGTCGATAAATTTCAACAGTTCCGCGCCGTTGAACATTGGCATACCTTGACCGGGATCAAAAATAAATGGAATTTCTAATTCGGCAAACTGTTCAGCGTGTAACTGCATACCGTCTTTACCGTCAGGTGAAACTATGCCGATAGTAATATTATTGTCGGTGGTAGGCACAGAATTCAAATGGGAGAAATTCATTGCACCTGGATGAAAAGCGGTAATTTGATTATCATCTTCGTCAGTGGTGATATAGGCTTGCCCCGTATAATGATTATCCAAGACATGAATAAACTGACTGGATAAGCCGTTTTCGCTTAACCATTCGCTGTACGGTTCAAAATCATGTCCGACCACTGCCATAATTTGTGCCTCTTCACCGAGCAAATTCAAATTATAGGCAATATTACCCGCACAGCCGCCAAATTCACGACGCATCGCTGGTACTAAAAATGATACGTTCAGCATGTGAACTTTTTCAGGTAAAATGTGATGTTTAAATTTGTCGTGAAACACCATGATGGTGTCGTAAGCCATTGAACCGCATATTAATGCACTCATTTACAATCCTCTTTATAATAAAATTAATGCCCATGTTGCCGCTGCCCAGATCAGCGACAGCATAACGGCGGCTGAACCAATATCTTTGGCTCTGCCTGATAATTCATGATGTTCTAAACCAACGCGGTCAACTACAGCTTCTACTGCTGAATTGAGCAACTCGACCAGCAACACCAACACGATGCTACCAATCAATAATACTTTTTCAATAGCCGTGTGTCCTAACCAGAGTGCCAGCGGCGTGGTTACGATAAACAAAATCACTTCTTGTCTAAAGGCTTCTTCATGTGTCCACGTTGCCTTAAAACCTGCCGCCGAGAAGTAACACGCGTTAATCAGGCGTTTAAGCCCTTTTGCATTTTGATTTGCCATAATGAGATTTACTGCTCTATAAGTTGTTGGTAGGCATCGGCATCAAGCAAGGTATCCAGATTAGATACATCATTTGCTTTAATGCAAAACAGCCATGTTTGGTAGGGGTTATCGTTGACTTGTTCAGGTGCATCGCTGACATCTTCATTGATGGCAATGATTTCACCCGCAACAGGACTGAATAAATCCGATGCAGTTTTAACAGATTCAACGACCGCGCATTGCTCACCTGCTGTCACTTTACGCCCCACTTTAGGTAAATCAATATAAACCAAATCACCTAATTGCTCTTGAGCAAAATCCGTAATACCAACGCGAACCACATTACCATCTTCCAACTGCACCCATTCATGGGACGTTGCATACTTTAAATTTTTCGGTAAATTACTCATAGCTAACTCTCAAAAATAATAAAATGAAAACGTGAAGTTCAAGGCAAACTGCTTGAACCATCTGTTAAACTACAGCGTATTATATTAACAAACATCTATGAAATATGCCGAACATCCTCATTTATACCACCAAAATTTGCCCCTACTGTGTCATGGCTAAACGACTGCTCGATAAAAAAGGCGCGAGTTACACCGAGATTAATGTCGATGGTAATCCAGAACTTCGAGAAGACATGATGCGTAAAACTAACCGCCGCACTGTGCCGCAAATTTATATCGGTGATCTTCATGTCGGTGGCTTTGATGAGTTGTACGCATTAGAGCAACAAAAGAAGTTAGATGAGTTGTTGATATGAGTGTTGATGCTAAGCCAATTGACAGCACTGTTGACTCGCCGTGTGTTAGAAACTGCTGTTTGGATAATGATGATATTTGTTTGGGATGTTTTCGCTCGCTTGAAGAAATTAGGAACTGGACACAAGTGGATGAACAAACGCGCCAGCGTTTTTTAGTGAATGCTAAGTGCCGCGAACAAGACTATCAGCAAAAATGATTGGTTTTATATAACGTGCGATAGAGGAGATTTGCAATGAAACAATTACACCGAAAAGATTTATTTGGCTGGTCAGAGTTTAATAAAGAACGTAATCTGGATTTCCATAGTGTACTGTGGGTGCGTGATGAAGGTAATGTGTTAATTGATCCTTTGCCGATGTCTGAGCATGACCACGATCATTTGCAACGCTTGGGCGGCGTTAATTATATTGTTATCACTAACAGCGATCATTGCCGTGCAACGGAACAGATAGTGAGTAATACAGGCGCGATAGTGTATGGTTCTGCGGGTGAGGAAGACCGTTTTCCTATCATCTGTGATCATTGGATTCATGATAAAGAAGAAGTGTTTGCAGGCTTGATAGCCTATCAACTGCACGGTTCTAAAACAGCGGGTGAGCTAGCATTGCTGTTAGAACATCATACGCTCATCACAGGCGATTTAATCCGTTGTCATATTGCGGGAGAGTTATGTTTATTGCCCGATGCTAAACTGACTAATAAAGCGTTAGCAATAAAATCTGTTAAACGTTTGGCTGAAATACCCAATATTACTGCTGTGTTGACAGGTGATGGCTGGCCGATATTTAGTCATGGCAGCGAGGCATTACACCGTTTGGCGCGTTCGTTTTAATTTGTAAGAGCTAGGCTTGTACTCCGAATAAATCTCGCGCTTTCACTGGGCTTAAACGCTATTTTGCTACATTTGCGTTCATTTTTTGGCAAACCGACGTTTGAATTATGATTAGAAAATCGGTGACTATAACTAGCAAGACACACAATTTTTAGCCGACAACAGTGAATATTTGCGAATGCCAGCTAAATCCACCGTGTTGTTGTATTTTATCCAAACGTCTTCTATTCTTGATTCATTATGTTAATGAATCAAAAAACAGTAGAACCGAGAACTCAAATAATGAACGTAATTGATTTGCGTAAAAGATTACTGCAATCATCAACAATAGGGCGGCGAGTATTTGATAGACGCAAGATTTCTTATTCATTCGGTTCACCTGAATGGTTAGCATTCATGCAGGATAATAACCTTGAATGTCCCAAAGAAGATCGCCGTAAAGTAATTAGGCGTGAGGAAGATCAAGAACATCCTCTCGAAGCTCTTGATACTAAAACAACACAGCAACGGATTTTTCTGACGGCGGGAGAAAGACGCTTACTTCAGGATATTTATTTAACGGATTTTGACGATGTAGAGTGAAAGTTAGGGTGGGCAGTTTTTTTGCCCACCCTAGGTCTTATGCCATCGCGCCTACGATAGCATTACCCATTTCAACGGTTCCCGCTTTGGAATTAGGATTTAAGTCTGGGGTAACATATTTACCTTCGTTGACTACTTTTTCCACGGCGTTAACTACTCTATTCGCCGCTTCATGTTCGCCGATATGATTTAACATCATCGCACCCGCCATAATCACAGCGGTTGGATTGGCTAAATTTTTTCCTGCAATATCAGGTGCGCTACCGTGTACTGCTTCAAACAACGCCGCATCTGCACCAATATTTGCCCCTGGAATTAAGCCTAAACCACCGACTAAACCAGCAGTTAAATCCGACAAAATATCGCCAAACATATTAGTAGTGACTACAACATCAAATTGTTGTGGATTCATCACCATGTGCATACAGGCGGCATCAACGATTTTTTCATCAAATTCAATGTCGGGATACAGCGCGGCAACTTCTCTGGCGACATTTAAAAACAAACCTTGGGTATATTTCAGAATATTGGCTTTATGACAGACCGTAACTTTTTTACGCTGATTGTCACGCGCATATTGAAACGCATAATGCACAATACGCTCTGAAGCCACGCGGGTAACGACTGCCAAACTTTCAGCAACGTCTTTTTTGGGCGTTAAATAATGCTCCAGTCCTGCATACAAACCTTCGGTATTTTCACGGACAATAACAATATCAATATCTTCATAACGGGTTTTAATCCCTGCCCAGCTTTTGGCAGGACGAACATTGGCATATAAATCATATTGTTGACGCAATGCCACGTTAATACTTCTAAAACCAGAGCCAACTACGGTGGTTAAAGGTCCTTTAAACGCTAAACGGGTTTTATCAAAGGAAACCAGTGTTTCATCGGGTAATGGATTACCGAATTTTTCAAACGCTGCTAGACCTGCGTAGGCTTCTTCCCACTGAAGTTTTGCGCCTGAAGCATCTAATACTTTTACTGCCTCATCCATAATAGAAGGACCAATACCATCCCCTTTAATCAACGTCACAATACGCATTTCTTTCTCCACGATTTAAAAAAATACAATGATACACAGAAATGGCGCGGGATTCATAGAAACACGCGATACAAAGTGGCAAATTGTACCGATAGACGATAGTATTCACTTACCGCATCGGCGGTTTAGAAACACACTCAGGAGTGATTTATGTCTAGTCCCACACCACCAGTAAACGGCAGTCCCATCACCTTACAAAACGGCAAATTAATCGTGCCGCATAATCCTATTATTCCCTACATCGAAGGCGATGGTACGGGGGCTGATATATGGCGAGCAACTGTGCGCGTGTTGGATGCCGCTGTTGCTAAAGCCTATTCAGGGCAACGACAAATTCAGTGGATGGAAGTGTATGCGGGTGAAAAAGCCTTTCGCTTGTTTGATACTTGGCTACCTGATGACACGGTGACCGCGTGTCGGGATTATTTAGTATCCATTAAAGGACCTTTAACGACACCTATCGGTGGCGGTATTCGTTCTCTAAATGTAGCATTGCGGCAGATGCTCGATATGTATGTGTGTTTACGTCCTGTTCGATGGTTTAACGGTGTACCGTCACCTGTCAAAAAACCAGAATCGGTTGATATGGTGATTTTTCGCGAAAATACCGAAGACATTTATGCAGGTTTGGAATTTGAACAAGGCAGTGATGAAGCGGCGTTATTTTTACGTTTATTACACGAAAATTTTCCCAAACAATACGCCAAAATTCGTTTTCCTGAAACCTCAGGGATTGGCGTTAAACCTGTTTCCCAACAAGGTACTGAACGTTTAGTTCGTGCGGCGATTGATTACGCAATCATTAATAAACGCAAAAGCGTCACCATTGTCCATAAAGGCAATATTATGAAATTCACCGAAGGGGCATTTCGTAATTGGGCATACTCTCTAGCAGAACGCGAGTATAGCGATCAGACCTATACTTGGTCACAATGGGAAAGAACCCGCGCCGAGCAAGGTGAAGCGGTTGCTAATCAAGAACAAAAAGACGCGCTCGCTAGTGGGCGTATTTTAATTAAGGATGCCATTGCCGATATTGCCTTGCAACAGGTATTAACCCGTCCCGATGAATTTGATGTGATTGCCACACTCAATTTAAATGGGGATTATTTGTCCGATGCCTTAGCCGCACAAGTGGGCGGTATTGGTATTGCACCAGGTGGTAATATTAATTATGCAACAGGCACGGCGGTATTTGAAGCGACACACGGCACTGCGCCTAAATATGCTGATTTGGATAAAGTTAATCCAGGTTCGTTGATTTTATCGGGTGAAATGATGTTGCGTTACTTGGGTTGGACAGAAGCTGCCGATGCCATTATTAACGCAATGGATGCGGCGATTGCCAGTAAGCGTGTTACCTATGACTTTGCCCGTTTGATGGAGGGGGCAACAGAAGTGAAGTGTAGTGAATTTGCGAATGTGATTATTGAGAATTTGTAAGCGATGACGGTTCTTTATAGGCGTTGAAACTATAATAATTAGGAGTCCAAAATAGGTTTTGGACTCCTTTCGTTGCAAAGGCATTGCAGTGCAAGGTCTCTACGACATCATTTAGCTGTCATTGCCGTTAGCTCCATTCAACAACTGTTCAAATGCTTCCAGCGGCAATGGTTTGCTAAATAAATAGCCTTGGTATAGCAGTGCAAGGTCTCTACGACATCATAGCACGTTGTATTTCGGTTTCCACACCCTCCGCAATGACTTCTATGCCTAAATTGTTGGCTATACCAATAATGGTTTGAATAATCATCGCATCTGTGAGTTTCACACCGATATTACGCACAAAAGATTGGTCGATTTTAAGCTGATCAAAGGGTAATTGTGTCAGGTAGGTCAGAGAGGAGTAGCCCGTGCCAAAATCATCCATAGAGAAGAGTAAACCGAACTCCTTGAGTGCGTTCATTTTGAAAATGGAGTCGTTAATATCACTCAGCACGACACTTTCGGTTAATTCAAGTTTGAGTTTGCTAGCATCAATAGCAGTCTTTTGTATCAGGCTAACCACTTGTCGGACAAAATCGGGTTGGTAAAATTGCTGTGCGCTGATATTAACGGCAAGTTGTAACTGGCGCGTGAGTGGCTGAGTTTGCCATTTTTTGAGTTGAATGCAAGCGGTTGTTAATACCCAGTCACCCATCGGCACAATGAGTCCCACTTCTTTGGCTAGATCAATAAATTCCGCTGGTAATACTAAGCCGCGTTTCGGATGTTGCCAACGAATTAATTGTTCGGCACCGATGATGATACCGAGATGATTCACTTGTGGCTGAAAATAGCTTGTGAACTGTTGTTCCAATAAGGCTTGATGTAATTGTGCTTCTAGTATGGCGCGTGCAGTGACGGCGGCTTGCATTTCTGGATCAAAGAAACGTAGGGCATTGCGTCCAGCCGCCTTTGCCTGATACATGGCGATGTCTGCCCATTTGAGTAATTCTTCGACTGAATTTTGACGACCATGAAACAACACTACGCCGATACTGGAGGAGCTATGGTATTCGCGCTCATCCAATGAGTAGGGCTGATTCAATGTGCTAAGAATTTTTAAACCCACTTTTCTGGCTTCGGTAGCGGCAATTTCGACATCTTCACTCAATTCTTCCAGCATCACTACAAATTCATCACCGCCTAATCGCGCCACGGTATCATTACCGCGCGTGCAGTCGATAAGACGCTGTGCGACTTGTTGTAGCAGTAAATCACCACGATAATGCCCTAGCGTATCGTTTAGTGTCTTAAATTTATCCAGATCAATAAACAAAATTGCGCCCATTTTGTTACGACGGGTACTGGATGCCAGTGCTTGCTGTAGTCGATTCAATAACTGTCGCCGATTAGGCAAATCGGTTAGGGGATCATAGAACGCGAGATGCTCAATTTTATCAGCAGCCAATTTGCTTAAGGTAATATCATCAAAAGTAGCGACATAATGGCTAATAACACCGTCTTGGTCTTTTACGGCGGTGATGATGAGATGGGCTGGATAAATTTCAGCGTTTTTACGTCGATTCCAAATTTCGCCTTTCCATGTCCCCACGCGCTGAATACTGTCCCACAAGGTGTGATAAAAATCACTATCGTGGCGATCTGATTGCAATAGGCGGGGGGTTTTGCCAATCACTTCATCGTAACTGTAACCTGTGATGCGAGTGAACGCACTGTTCACACGAAGAATTACGCCATTTTTATCTGTGATAAACATACCTTCTTGCGATTCAAAGACAGTAGCAGCAATGCGTAGCTGTTGTTCGGCTAACTTCATGTTAGTAATATCGGTAAGCGTGATGCGCAGTGTTGGCTGTTTAGTAGCCACGGTCGTCGTCAGGCAATCAAGGTAGGCTTGAAAGGTAGTGCCATCGGCGCGGCGCAGGTTTAGTTCAATTGCTTGTTTGTCGCCTTGTTGCTTAATATGTAAAAAATGATGATGCCAGCGAGTGCAGTCTTCGGATGCAACATAGTGGGCAAATCGGCGATTAATCAGTTTCACGCGTTCCACACCTAACAGTCTAGCCCCTGTCAAATTGATGTCGGCAATCATGCCTTCAACAGTCAGTGTGAGATAACCGATAGGCGCGAACTCGTACAAGTCAATATAACGATCACGCGATTCTTCTAAAGCCTGTTGTACGCGCTGCAACTCTTCATTCTGCATTTCCAGTTCAATTTGATGTACTTGCAGTTCATGCAGGCTTTTATCGGGATGTGGCGAAGGATAATTTTTGTCAGTGTGCAGGGTGCTAGCAAGCTTCTCCTTGGCTTGCCCTCGAAGTTGCCGATTCTGTGGACAACTATCGTTTTGTTTCTTGGTCATGAAATATCTTCATTGGGTATTTATATAGATATTCTTTTTAGATAATTGAGAAATTTAAAATCTATATAATTATTAAAAATACGCCTACTTTTTTATTCCAAGTCTTTAAAGTTATGCCGAATATTGCTCAGTTCCGCTTGATAGGTTTTTGCATCGCCATAGTCAATAAATTTTTGATAACGGCTATGTAAATTTTTAATACGCCCTGCGTGTTTAATAGGACACCAAAACTGTTCAGTGCGTGCGGCTATTTCACCGACATAAGCAATAAGACCATTTGCGTAACTGCAATAAGCACAATTTATTTTCTCTATAAAATTCAGGTAGTTTAAATATTGGTGGTCAAAAATAATATAATCTTGACGATTTACTTTAGGAATATTATAGAGAGGAAAGCAAGTATATTGATAAAGGCTGATACTCATATCCATGAGTATCAGAGGTACAATACATAGCCAAATAAACGGCAAGCTGATAATATTTTTTAATGACGCATCAGCGAAGTATTTTAGTATTTTTTTCGCCTGCTCTTTATGCTGAATAATCGTACTGTCTTCAAAATAAATGCGCTTTTTATCGAGAATATAAAAGAATTCTTGTTGTTGCTTTTGTAGCTCTTCAATCAGTTCGTTTTCTAATACCTTTATTTTGTCCATAATAATGTCAAGTTGACTAGGCATAAATAATTCCTTGGTTGATTGAGAAAGCGCGACTGTGTACTCAAGCTAATAAAACCGCAATAATACCCGTTAAAAAAATACCATCGAATGTACCTGCGCCACCAATAGAGGCAATAGGCGCACCTAATTGACTTATTTGATTAATGCGACATATATCCGCACCAATCAGCACACCTAATACACCACTGGTATAGGCTAAGTGTGCGGCGTGGTCGGGGTCTAATACCAGTGCAAGTAAGGCAGCAATGAGCGGTGCGAGAAACATAGGCATACCAATACCCATTTTAGGAATGACACGGCTAGACTGATAGCTTAATAGGGAAATGGCTAATATGGCGATTAATAAGCTGAGAGGGTTAATTACATTTAACGAGATAAAATAAAGACATAATCCAACGGGAATAATACAGCCACCCAAATTAACAGCGACAATCATTTTATCTTTTGTGCTAGGTTTGAATAATTCCCAGACCATTTTTTGCTCTGAGAAAGTAACCAAATGCCGTGGGTTTTTAATATTTAACTCAAAGATCGGTAAATTGATACCACTACCTACTAGCGTGCCAACCAATAACAGTAGCGTAGTTTCAGGCGTTAATCCCAGTTTTGTAAAAGCAATTTCAAACAAATGTACTTGTATCAATACTACAAAAAACAAGGAGATTAACAAAAATATAATCATCGAGATAATTGGCATAGTCCTTCTCCTTAAGTAAAGTTACATTTGTTTCTAGTGTGTAGAGATAGGCGCGAATCAGTCGCGCTTGTCTTATCGACTTACTGTTAAGTAATATCGACCGTTTTACGTTTACTTTTTTCAGTCTTTGGCATTGTTATTGTCAATATACCATCTTTAAATGCCGCACTGGCATTTTCACTATCTACATTATCAGGCAAAGATAAGGTGCGTTGAAACTCACCCCGCATTATTTCTTGGCGAAAATATTTGCCTTCTTCTTTCTTTTCTTCGGTTTCTTTTTTGGTGGACGCGCGGATAGTAATTGATTGATTGTTAATCGTTACTTCCAGATCGTCTTTATTAATGCCTGCTAATGCCGCCTGTACTTCTATACGGTCAGGATAATCGACAATATCGACTTTGGGTATCCCTCTTTCTGACGTGACAGGTGAGAAGTTCCAATCCACTAAACGTGGCCAGCGGCGCGATAGAAAATCGTCAAAAAAATTATCAAATTCGTCAAATGAAAGCAAGCTACTTGCTGGACGAGGGGCTGTCACTTCTTTTTCTTTACTTTCTTCGGGTTTTTTAGTTTCAGTGTTCATAACATTCTCCAGTGATGATTGATGTCATTAACAAACAAGCGGGGGAACAACGGGGAAAAATAAAAGTGGTTATTAAAACCAATGCACTTAAAAAAACTGCACTCATAATAATAAGCTCGTCTCGAATTTATTCGACATGAACTTTGAGTGCAGTTATAAGAACCGTGGATCGCACAACCCACATGAGGTCAACAGAGAGCGTCTTACCTCACATTATTATTATGCTCTAGGAATATAGAAGTCGCAATTACTGAGAATGGAGTATTAAAGGGTAGAGAATGGATATATAAAATACCCATTCTAGGGGAGTGGGTCGGTTAAATTTATGGTAGCTAGGTTATCGCGATAGGAAAGGTGTCACTAATCAGTGATGTTGTTTAGTCAAGTAACGAAGTCAAATAGCTGTAAAGATTGATTTCCTTACTGTCCAAGTCTAGTTTTTTACGAATGTGTTTGCGGTGAATGCCAATAGTCCCTGCTGAAAGATTTAGGGTAGTTGCAATCAGTTTGGTCGATAAACCCTGTCTGACCATTGAAGCAACCTGTATTTCAGCGGGCGTTAATTTTTGGTAAACAGACGATAAGCTGGTATCACGCCCATAAAATTTCACTAGCTGTTCTAAATTGGTTTCAAGAATAGTAATCAAGCGGGTTTGGTTTCTATCAGTACTCGCGCCTTTTAGTCTTTTGAGAAACGGTAACACCGTGCCTTCCACTTCGCGTGACAGTGCATTTTGCGCGTCGCATTTATCGGTTTCTCGATGTTTGAGTAACACATTGAGCGCGGCATTAATTTTTAGGGAGTCTTCCTTAATTCTTTCCAGCTCCTCTTGGGTATTTGCCACCTGAGTTTCCAACTGTTGACGCGCATCAAGCAATACTTTTTCGGCTTGTTTTTGTATAGTGAGATCGGTGAAAGAGCCGACATAATGCGTGATATTATCTTTATTATCACGGACGGCAGTGATGGTCAGCCAAACAGGGAACAGTTCGCCATTCTTGCGCTTGTCCCAGATTTCACCTTGCCAGCAACCATCGTGTTTTAAAGAGTCGAACAGTTTTTGATAGAAACAGTCATCATATAGCTCAGACCTTAGGAAAAAGGGCGTTTGTTCAGCCACTTCTTGAGCAGTGTAGCCAGAGATACCAGTGAATGCCTGATTTGCACACATAATTTTTTTATCGGCATCGGTTACGATAATACCCGCTTGTGTTTCAAACGCAACAGCGGCGATGCGTAGCCGTTCTTCTATTTGTTTACGTTGGGTAATATTCATCGTGATACCCGTAATGCGTAAAGGTTTGCCCTCAGTATCACGTTGTATCACCTTACCGCATGCCATTATCCAAATCCATGCCCCCAATTTGGTACGGACGCGATATTCAGCGTTAAAAACAGGCATGTGTCCATCGAAATGTTCGGTAAACGTGTTTTGTACACGCGCAAGGTCATCGGGGAAAATGCCTTGCTCCCAGAAAGTAATGTGCGGTTCAAATTCGTGCAGTGCATAACCGCGCATCGCCGCCCAACGTTCATTGAAAAAAATATCTCCCGTTTGAATGTTCCAGTCCCATGTTGCCAATTCAGCACCTTCTACAATCGCAGCAAGACGCGCTTTGCTTTCTTGCAAAGCGTCTTCTGCCTGCTTACGCTCAGTAATATCAGTGATAGTAATGCGCAATACGGGCAGATCATCGTTCGCCTCTATATGTAGGCAATCAATATGTGCATATAAAGGTGTGCCATTGGTGCGGCACAAGCTTATATCAATGCTTTGTTTATCACAGCCCTGTTGTTTGACCATTAGAAAATAACGATGCCAACGGTCTCTGTGTTTAGGTATGACGTACTGGGCAAAACGGCGACGAATAAGTTTCATGCGTTCTACGCCTAACAGTGTCGAGCCTGTTAGATTGATGTCGGCAATGTTGCCGTCTACGGTGAGGGTAAGATAACCGACGGGGGCAAACTCATACAGGTCAACATAACGGTCGCGGGATTCTTCTAACGCAAGTTGCGCACGCTGTAATTCCTCATTCTGCATCTCCAGTTCAATTTGATGCACGCGTAGTTCGTGCAGAATTTCATTGGGGGTTGCGACGAGTAATTTTTTTGGTTCACCGTGTTCAAGTTGTGTTTCGGCACTGTCACGCAACTGTTGTTGTAGCTGTTGGTAAATTTCATCGGTTTTTTTAATCATGAATTAGCTCCATTGATAGCAAAATCATTTGTAATACCTCCGTCTTACTGATAATGCGGCGGGTATTGAGTAACACTTTTTGATACACCCTATCAGGCAAATCATATTCCAATACATAATTTTCAATGGCTTGATTATGTAATAGTACGCTATCTAGTAATTCATGCAAGGTGGCGTTATCCCACGGCGGGTTGCCAAGCTGGTAAATTTGCTGATTTATCGTATCTGCCTGTTTGAGTTGAAATTGTACATAAAAGGACTCACTGGCAAACAGCACCTTCAAATGATTATCGAGAACAACAAAAGGTTCACGGATGGTATTAACGATGCTTTCAGCCACAACCAGTGCTTCTTCGATTACTATCGCTTTAATGCGTGAGGTAATATCGGTGAAAGTTAATACGACACCATCAATCATATTATTGAGCGTGCGATAAGGTTGAATACGCGCCAGTAGCCAAGTATCACTATCAATGTGTATTTCTCGTTCATAGGGAATCAGTGAGTCCAGTACCCGTTGCGCAGCAACAAGCAAATCATCAATGGCCACCACACATTTAATGTCATTTAAAGGTCGTCCTACATCGCTGGTAATCAGCCGGTAAATCCGCGTTGCTTCACGCGTGAAACGACGAATGACCAACTGTCTATCCAGAAAAATAATGCCGACATTAATATTATCCAGCAAGTTTTTCATATCATTCTGTATGTCGGCGAGTTGCTCAATTTTGGCTTGCAGTTCTGAATTGACGGTGATGAGTTCTTCGTTGACTGATTGTAATTCTTCTTTGGAGGTTTCTAATTCTTCGTTAGTCGATTGTAGTTCCTCATTGGTGGACTGCATTTCTTCATTGGTGGATTTAAGTTCTTCGTTGACTGCCTGTTGTTCTTCGAGACTGACCTGATAGCTTTCTTTTAAGTAGACTAAATCACGTTCCAATTCTTCGATACGCTGTGATTCAGCGGATTTAACGGTACGTTTACGCGCTGGTTTAGGCGTGGGAATATCCAGAAAACTCACTAGCAATTGACTATGAGAGCCTGTTGCATCCAGCAATGGACGCACAGTCAAGTTAACCGTGGTAAATCCGCCATTGGTTTTAACTTGCAATACTCGGTTCAAGGTGAGTTTTTCATTATTGGTGGTTGCGTGAATTGCAGAACGCAATTCTATAGCCAGTCCTTCGCGTGCCATTTCAATGATGTTGAGGGTAGCGTCACCTGGTGCAGGGCGTAGGTATTTACCTGTATCACCATGCACATAGAGAATGTCCCCCTTAAGGTCAGTAATCACCGATGCGGGGGCGAAAAATTGCGCCAGCATCTTTGGCGCGTAGTCAGAAAAGTTGATTTCTTTGAGAGGTTTGATAACTTTCTCCGTGACATATTCATTGGATTTTTCTGTCAATAGTGATGGCGCGTTTATTAGCATCTGAGTAGAGCTATGTGACGGCATAGCACGGTAAAATTTCCATTTGCGGTTGAAGACTGAAAAGAGTTCAGTATGATTGCCGATACCCTCTGAGGGTGACAGAAACAGTATACCATTAGGTTTAAGGGCGTAATGAAAGGTCGGAATCAGGCGATTTTGTAATTCATGACCCAAATAAATCATTAAGTTACGGCAACTCAGTAAATCAAGTTTAGTAAACGGCGGGTCTTTAATGACATTTTGAATGGCGAACACCACCATTTCGCGGATTTCTTTTTTTATTCGATACCCTGTCTCTTCTTTGATAAAAAAATGCTGTAGCCGCTCTGGCGTAACATCTTGAGCAATGTTCAATGGATAAAAACCAGCTCGTGCGATGGGAATCGCGTCATCATCGAGATCAGTGCTGTAAATCTGCACTCTAAAATCTTGCCGTGTTTCCGTCATTAGTTCGCGGAGTAGTATGGCAATCGAATAGGCTTCCTCACCTGTTGAGCAACCTGCCACCCAAACGCGAAACTCTGCATCATCAGTTTTATCTTTACACAAATAGGGCAGAACTTCTTTTTGCAACACATTAAACGCGTCTGAATCACGAAAAAAACTGGTAACATTAATCAGCAATTCTCTGAACAAGGCATGAACTTCGCTGGGGTTTTCTTTGAGAAAACGTGTATAAACGTCAATATCATCAATAGAGTGTTGCAACATACGTCGTTCGATACGTCGATGAATAGTGCTTTGTTTATATAATGAAAAGTCATGACCTGTAATAGCACGCAGTTGAATTAGCACGCGCTTTATACCACCTGCGCTTGTTTGCTCGGGCAGGATAGGTATGTCAGTGAGAACAAGATTACGAAGACTGGCGTGCAGTGTCTCCCACATTTGCTCAACAGGCAGAATATGGGTGGCATAACCTGCATGAATAACACTGCAGGGCATACCGTCATATTTGGCCGTGCTAGGTTCTTGCACTAGGGTAATACCGCCCGCACCGAGTACGCTTCGCGCTCCTTGTGTGCCGTCAGTACCTGTGCCAGATAGAATGATGCCGATAGCTTTTTCTTGCTGATCTTCAGCCAATGAACGCAAAAAACTATCAATGGGTAAGCGTTGCCCACGCGCTACAGTCGGTATGCTGAGTTGCAGTTCTCCATGAGAGATTTCCATGTCACGATTCGGTGGAATGATATAAACATGATTCGGCTGAACAGGCATTTGATTCGTTGCCTCAATCACAGGCATCGTGGTGACACGTTGCAAAATTTCAGTGAGTAAACTGGCGTGACTAGGATCAAGATGCGGCACTAATACAAACGCCATATCACTATCGACAGGCGTATGATGAAAAAACTGCTCGAACGCTTCTAAACCACCAGCCGATGCACCAATGCCGACAATAGGAAAGGTATTTTTAGAAACAGAAGGCTTATCAGGAGTAATCGTTTTTTTAACGGGCATGAGCAGAACTCTACATGAATTTAATAAGAGCATTTTAATTCATTCTAGGTGTTGCTATGCTAATAAAACAATGCGTTCTTTTGAGTATTTGCTAGGATGACTTGAATAGTGGATAACATCCCCCATCATTGCGCTTGTTAATAGTGGCTACTGGCAAAAATTAAGATTAATTCTGAGCGTTTTTGTTAAATCCTAGATTATGACAATATTATTTTTTGCTTTATAAGCGATTATGATAGGATTTAAAAAAACACACAAATGGAGCATTTAACCATGACTAAAACAACTACTAAGTCCGCGCCTAAGGTCAGCGCACAGACTACCGCTGAACCCGATGCGGATGACGATGATATTTTTGACGGGGAATATGTACCACCTGTTAATCTCGATGAAGATACTGTCAAACGAGATGCACGTCGAAAAATTGAAATTTATTGGGAAAAGAAACGTTTAAAAGAACAATTTGAAGACTTTGATGATTCTGAGTTTGGCTTTTAATAGTAGGTTTTATTAGCCTTACGATGAAACAAGACCTCGCTTTATAACAACAGCCATTCCAGCGCAGTTTTTATTGTTTGCGTTCTTATTTGATGTCGATTCCCCACAAATTGTTTTCTGATGACATTCGCGGTTTCATGCTTATAACACCGTGCAATGAATACCGTACCAACTGGTTTTTCTAAGCTGCCACCGTCAGGTCCTGCAATGCCTGTCACGGCAATAGCGCAATCTGCCGCACTGTATAGCAATGCACCGCGTACCATTTCCAGCGCGGTTTGTCCGCTCACCGCGCCGAATGTGTCTAAAGTAGCAGGATTGACCGCCAGCATTTGTACTTTAGACAGATTGCTATAAGTTACAAAACCTCGGTCAAACCACTTAGAACTGCCCGCGATTTCGGTAATAATTTGCGCAATGCCACCGCCTGTACATGATTCGGCGGTGGCAATCATCTTGCCGTTCGCTTGCAAGTGTTGCCCAAGTTGTGTTGCCAATGCCAGTAATTCAGCATCCATTTTTTTCCCCTGTCTAAAAAAACCATGAGTATAGAGCAAAACCCGCATACCCCGATGATGCAGCAATATTTACGCATCAAAGCCCAATACCCTGAAACGCTGGTGTTTTATCGCATGGGTGATTTTTATGAATTGTTTTTTGATGATGCCAAAAAAGCGGCGCAATTATTGGATATAACGCTCACCAGTCGTGGCTCATCGGCAGGTTCAGCCATTCCGATGGCTGGTGTGCCTTATCATGCCGCCGAAGCTTATCTGGCTAAATTATTACGCAATGGTGAGTCTGTTGCCATGTGCGAACAAATCGGCGATCCTGCAACCAGTAAAGGGCCAGTTGAACGTAAAGTCGTGCGCGTGGTAACACCTGCCACCGTTACCGATGACGCATTACTGGAAGATAAAAAAGATAATTTATTAGTTGCCGTGTGCGCCTTAGAACAACACTATGGACTGGCAAGTTTAGACTTAACCAGCGGGCGATTTATTCTGCAACAAGTCACTGCCGAATCACTGTTACTCAGTGAAATTGAACGCCTGAATCCTGCTGAATTGTTATACAGCGAAGATTGGTGTTTGCCTGTCAGTTTAAAACAGCGCACAGGTTTATGCCGCCGCCCTGTTTGGCATTTTGATAGTGAAAGTGCGCGGCAACAGTTGTTAAAACAATTCAACACTGTCGATTTAAAAGGCTATGGTTGTGATAATTTAACCGCCGCCATTGCCGCTGCGGGTGCGTTATTACACTATGTCAAAGATACCCAACAAAGTGCGTTGCCGCATATTCAAGGCATCACCACCGAAAGCAGCAACGACACTATTCTATTAGACGCTGCCAGTCGCCGTAATTTAGAACTGGATTTTCACCCGTCTGGGCAAATCCAACACACGCTATTTGGCGTACTCGATAACACTGTCACCGCAATGGGCAGTCGTTGTTTACGGCGTTGGTTACACCGTCCTTTACGCGATCAAAGCATACTCAAACACCGTTACGCCTGTATTGATAGCCTGCTAACTAATCGTTTACATCAAACCGTACAAACGCATTTACGTCATGTAGGTGATATTGAACGTATCAGCTCGCGTATCGCGTTAAAATCTGCCCGTCCGCGTGATTTGCTGGTGTTGCGTAATACCTTGGCTGTTCTGCCCGATTTACAAACCACCTTAGCCGCCAGTGACAATCCACAACTTAACCGCTTAAGCCAACAAATTGGCGAACAACCCGCGTTAGCCGCGTTATTACAAGCTGCCATTATCGACAATCCACCTGTCTTGATTCGTGACGGCGGCGTAATTGCTGAAGGTTACAACCAAGAATTAGACGACCTAAGAAACTTAAGCCAAAACGCCGACCAGTTTCTGATTGATTTAGAAGCCCGCGAAAAAGCCGCCACAGGTTTAAATTTAAAAGTAAATTACAACCGCGTCCACGGTTATTACATCGAAATTTCCCGCTTACATTCGGAAAAAGTCCCCGTACATTACACGCGCAAACAAACTTTAAAAGGCGCGGAGCGTTATATCACCGAAGAACTCAAAGCCTTTGAAGATAAAGTCCTGAGTGCTATAGATAAATCCCTAGTCTTTGAAAAATTTTTGTATGAACAACTACTCACCACCATCGCGACTGATTTAATTCCCTTGCAACACTGCGCGACTGCGTTGGCAGAACTGGATGTGTTGGTTAATTTTGCCGAACGCGCTGATAGTTTGGATTTAGCGCAACCCACGTTAGTGACTAAATCAGGCATAAACATCGAAGGCGGTCGGCATTTAGTGGTTGAACAAGTGTCCGATATTCCCTTTGTCCCCAATGATTTAAACCTCTCAAATAGCCGCCGAATGTTGGTGATTACAGGTCCGAACATGGGTGGAAAATCAACATATATGCGCCAAGCCGCGCTCATCGTGTTAATGGCGCATATCGGCAGTTATGTTCCCGCAAAATCTGCCACCATCGGCACGATAGATAAAATCTTTACCCGCATCGGTGCATCGGATGATGTGTCCAGCGGACGTTCTACCTTCATGGTGGAAATGTCCGAAACAGCTAATATTCTGCACAATGCCACTGCGAAAAGTTTAATTCTAATGGATGAAATTGGACGCGGTACCAGTACTTTTGACGGCTTATCGCTGGCGTATGCCTGTGCGGATTATCTTGCCAAAACGACTAAAGCTTTCACCCTGTTTGCCACTCATTATTTTGAACTGACCACGCTAGCCGATGAACAACGCAGTATTGAAAACGTGCATTTAGATGCAATGGAACACGGTGATAAAATTATTTTTTTACACGCAGTGAAGAACGGTGCGGCAAGTCAAAGCTACGGCTTGCAAGTCGCCGCTCTCGCAGGTGTGCCGCGTTCAGTCATAGACAAAGCCAAACTCAAATTACGCCAACTGGAAGATAACGCCTATCTGGAACAGCAAGCGGGAACAGGTACACAACAACTGGATTTATTTTCAGTAAAAGATGTTCACCCTGTGGTGGACAAACTAAAAGATCTAAACCCCGATGAAATAAGCCCCAGAGAAGCATTGGCGTTGCTGTATAAGCTTAAAGATATGGTTTAGGCTTTAGACCTTTCTGGTTTTCAAAACCTGAAAGGTCTAATTCGCGCTACTTTGCAGCTAACACCTCTGTCGCTAGCTTTAACCTACAGTGCTTCGCTAATGACTGGATTAATAGTAAAGCCCATTCATAAGCTACGGTTTCTTGTACAATAACTGTGCTATTGCGAAATAGCGTGTTTTAGCAAAACACCTTATATGTTCTTTCTTAACCTGAGGAAAAAATTATGAAAAAAATAAATGCGTTATTGGTTTTGCCCCTGTTGTTTGCAAGTACAATTGCTTGCGCTGAGGCGATAAAGTCTGAACAGGAAGTTGAGGGCAGCTGGTTGTTGGAATACACCAAAAAATCGCCACAAGAGACTGATTCTAAAGCGATGGGTATTACATGGGTATTGAAGAATCACCAATTGGTCCAAAAAGATATTCCTCAAGCCAGAGGTAATCCTTATGATTCCGCACCTGTCGATTTTGTCATTGAAAACGGTAACTTAAAAGTGGGTGTTCCAGGTCGTGTGGGTAAGTTTGATGAGTATTCATTGGTAGAAAAAACCGATACTACAATGGTTTTAAAAGACCCAAAATTCGGCACTTATTTTTACTTCACCAAAAAGTAATTTAACACTGTTATGGACGCGCTACGCGTCCATAATGCTATGCCTAGGAGTATCTTATGAATAACTGTCCATCCTGTGGTCATGAACGTAGCAAAACAGAGACGCGCTGTCCTGCGTGTGGGGCATTTTACCCAACCATTGCTGAGTTGCTTGCCGAAGAAGAGGCTTATGAAGCAGCGCATTCCTGGCGTGGGCGGTGGCAAAAAATCTGGGGTGCGACCGATAGAAAGCAAGCGGTGCTGGAGGAATGTAAGCAATTTTGGACAGGATTATCTTTAACAGGTAAATTCAGCCTGTTCGTTATTTTTGTGTTTGTATTCGCGTTGATTGTGACAGTGTTATAGGAACTATTATGTTGAAAAAAATAGCGTGTTTATGGCTGTTGTTACCCGCTGTTGTTTGCGCTCAAAGCATTATCCCTGAAGAGATTACTGTGCCGAGCGGTTATCAGCAGATTTTATTACTGCACGCTAAAGGTGAGCAGGTTTATCAGTGCATCAGCCAACAAGGTGTGTATTCATGGCAGTGGCAAAAACCTGAGGCACAGTTGTTTGATGAGACAGGGCGTGTCGCAGGTAGTCATACGGCAGGACCCGAATGGACTTATCAGGACGGTAGCCGCGTGACAGGGGGATTATTGAAAAAAGCGGATGTAGAGCCTGATTCAGCAGTGGCGTGGTTGTTGTTGGAGGCGGTTAATCATCATGGTGCAGGCGTGTTTGCCAATAGTAATTTTATTCAACGAGTGAAAACACGCGGTGGTTTGCCGCCTGTTGCTGGCTGTGACGGTAATCATTTGGGTATGGAAAAGTCAGTTGCTTATTCAGCGGATTATATTTTTTATACCAAACAATAGCACAAGCAATCAAATTAATTTGTCCTACCATGTAAATAATGAATGCACGGTAGGACACTCTGTTTTTATCAATCTATGCCCAGTATAAATTTTCTGGTAAACCAATATCTTCTTAATAAGAATTTTTCCATAATAATCGGAAAAATTATTCCACATATAATCGCAGAAAACGCTATCAATTCAAACGGTATTTCAATATCTTTAAATACCTGAATAAACGCTATCTTAACCATGCTCTCAAATAACGTGTGAAATAGATAAACTGTCATTGAACAGTAGCCTACCAATAATAATACATCATTAATTCTTCTGTTACCGTAGGTAGAGAGTGAATGGCTGATATTAATAATAAATATCGAGCCTAAAGCACCGATAAAGAACATCAAAAGATTGTCATACATAGGCGCAATAGGAAATGAGATTTTTATTGCATAACTCAGTAAAAATAGCAACAAAGAAGCAATAACATAACGCCAGTTAGCACCGACTGCTACAGTTGATAATTTTACATTTTCCCGTAAAACAACACCTATTATAAAGAAGGGCATATTGGCAAATGCTTTGCCAAATACAGGATAGTCTGAGCCAACAATAGAAGTCAGCGCGACAAAAAATAAAATTATAATTGAATTATTCAGAAATCGTCGCAATAGCGGATAAACGGCGAAGATTAAGAATAACGCATGAACAAACCAAAGCAATGGCATATAAGATTGCATCGGATGCGTCAGCAAGATGGATAAATGACTAATATCAACAGGATGATCTAAATTAACAAGCTTGCCCGCTATCATTTTAATTAGAAAAAATAGAATGGCAATGGTGACAAATGGATATAATAACCGCTTTTTTTATTCTCCATTAAATCGCGATAAGAATATTTTCCATGATTGTATAAGTATTCAGACATTATGAAAAATAATGGCATGTAAAATGAATAAATAAATTCATTTATGACAACCCAGTAATGAGGCGATGATTCAGGATTAAAATGTCCAATAACGACTAGAGTTATACCTATTCCTTTTGCAATATCCATCCATTGAAAATTATTTTTTACTGACTCGGTTTTTATTGTCATATATGTTTTCCTTTTAATTAAAATGGCTATTTTAAATAGTAAAAATTATTGGGTAACGGTCTTTTTCTGGTGGGTTAAATAGGTGATTTTTAGTGTAATTTAAATTTTAACATTGATATTATATAGAAGTTACGCATTGACAGAGGGTGTAGGCTATGTATTTTGAACGCACCGAAGCCAAAGAAAGTTGGCAAATAATGATAAGAGAAAGCAGCCGCC
>JGI11641J44799_10000034_pt1 | contig 33488 bp, 22 predicted proteins | sample WetSurSiteA1Bulk_FD_44799 | JGI IMG/M metagenome (IMG submission 44799) | reverse complement strand
AGTAAAGCGATCTGCCGCAATTTTACATATTGCTATCAAAGACAATGCGGCAAAAGAAATCGCATCCCGTTCACGGGGGACCCCTCGAATTGCCAATTCATTACTGCGAAGAGTCAGGGATTTTGCACAGGTAAATAGTATGGAAGAAATTAACATGAAGATTACTGAATATGCTCTTGAAGCATTGAATATTGATAAAAATGGCCTGGATGAAATGGACAATAGAATATTGCTTGCCATTATTGAAAAATTTAATGGAGGACCGGTCGGCCTTAATACTATTGCTACTGCAGTCAGTGAAGATCCAGGTACCATTGAGGAAGTCTATGAACCGTTTCTGATAAAAGAAGGGTATATCAAACGAACTCCACGCGGCAGAGAGGTAACTCCGCTCACCTATAAACACCTTGGAAAGGAAAAGCCAGGTGAATTAACCCTGCTGTTCTGAAAGGATCGCTTGAATTGTAAGAAATTCTGAAACCATTATCAATAGGCACTTTTGAACTGGCTGATGAAACGAATATCATTTTCAAAATAGAGGCGAAGATCATTGACCTGGTATTTAAGCATAGCTGTTCGCTCGATACCCATGCCAAAGGCAAATCCTGTATAAACCTTACTGTCAATAGAGGAGGCTTCAAGAACATTAGGATCGACCATACCACAGCCTAAGATCTCTACGTAACCAGTATATTTGCAAACATTACAGCCTGATCCTCCGCAAATAGTACATGAAACATCAAGTTCTGCCGAAGGTTCTGTAAAGGGGAAAAAGGAGGGTCTCAGCCTTATCTGGGTTTTTTCACCGAACATCTCCCGTGCAAAAAAAAGCAATGTTTGTTTCAGGTCAGCGAAGGAAACATTTTTGTCAATATACAAACCCTCTACCTGGTGAAATATACAATGCGCTCTGGCAGATATAGCTTCGTTTCGGAATACACGTCCAGGAAATATTTTCCGGATAGGTGGCTGATGCGTTTCCATCACCCTGACCTGCACCGATGAGGTATGGGTACGTAAAACAATGTCGGGATCCTTTTCTATGAAGAAGGTATCCTGCATATCCCTGGCCGGATGCTCAAGCGGAAAATTCAGACCGGTAAATACATGCCAGTCGTCTTCGATTTCAGGACCTTCAGCAACAGTAAATCCTATTTTGGAAAATGCTGCTATTATTTCTTTACGGACAAGAGAAACGGGATGGCGCGAGCCAAAAGCTATTGGATCAGGAGGAAGTGTAAGATCTCCGGAAAAGGATTTCTCCGATTGCCCCAAGGAAGATTTGAAGGCTTCATACTTCTGATTAGCAGCACTTTTAAGCTGATTTAAAATGGCACCGGTAGCCTTTTTATGCTCAGCTGCAACATGTTTAAATTGCTGAAAAAATGTAGATACTATACCTTTCTTGCTTAAATACAACAGGCGAAACTGCTCAAGTTCTTCATTATTTGAGATTTGGTACTTGGCAACGGCTGCAAGATTCTTTTCTATTTGTTCAATCATAGGTAATATGCAGTTATTCAGAAATATATGCTTTGACTATTCTTATATCAGTATAGGGCCGATTTCGCTGATCAGTTGTAGCGGATGCTATACTGTCGATGGTTTCAAGACCTTCAACAACTTCTCCAAAAACTGTATAGGCATTGTCCAAATGAGGAACGCCTCCGGTTGTTGTATAGGATTCTTTCTGAATTTCAGTGAAAGCTGTGTGCCGGTTAGATTTTTCAAGCGATTCAAGCTGTGAAAGGTTATATACTTTGCCCTGAACGATATAGAATTGAGAACCCGATGACTCTTTTTTCGGATTGACATCGTCAGAGAGCCTGGCTGCTGCTATAGCACCTTTTTTATGGAAATACTCAGGTGAAAATTCTGCAGGAATAGTATAGTTAGGACCTCCATCGCCAAGAGGCTGCCCGGGACGAGCATTCCTTGAATTGGGATCTCCTGTTTGAATCATAAAACCAGAAATTACACGGTGAAATAGCACACCGTTATAATATCCCTGGTTAACAAGTTTTATGAAGTTGTCCCTGTGCAAAGGGGTATCGTCATACAGCTTAATTTTAATGTTGCCTGAGGTGGTCTCAAGTGTGGCATAGGTTTGAGCATTTACCATGGGGGTATGAATAAGGGTAAAGAAAAGATACAGCGCGGAAAATAAAAGAAATTTTGTTTTGTGCATACGTACTGGTTTTTCAAATATATTTACGCTTTTATACCGCGTGAAATTATAAAATTTTTATTCATGATTTTTTATCACGTGTATTTATTGAGAAAGGAAACATTTCAATTCATTATACCAGAGATACTGCATAAAATTTCGATTCATTGAACCATTATCAAAAGCTTGGAGGACAGGCAATCATTTATGGCCTTGGCAATATTGTACCAAGAATACTCAATTATGCTGTTCTGACTGCTTATTATACACGCCGATTCTCCGTTGAGGAATACGGAGTCATAACCGAATTGTATGCTTATGTTGCCATATTGATGGTTTTGCTTACCTATGGTATGGAAACAGGACTTTTTAAATTTTCAGTTAACAGTGAAAATAGGGACGTTGTTTTTTCCAGTGCTTTTTTGTGTATTTCTTTCACATCTATTCTTTTTTTGCTCGGTGTGCAGCTATTCAGACATCAGATCTCCGATTGGATTGGATATGCAGGAAATCCTGAGTTTATTGTCTACCTTGGTGCCACTGTATCTCTTGATGCCGTGTCTGCATTGGTTTTTGCGAAGCTGCGAATTGAAAACAAGGTAAGGCGGTTTGCCCTACTGAAGATCATCAATGTCCTGATTACGATTTTTCTTGTATTTCTTTTTTTGGAAATCCTTCCCGAGATAAGATTCATTACAGCATCTGATTGGTACGTAGTGCATTTAAAGAATATTGAAGTTGGATACGTTTTTATTGCCAATGTCGTGGCAAGTTTTCTGGTACTTCTTTTACTGTTATGGGATTTAAGAGCAGTGAGAATTACTGCCAGCTTTAGGTTGCTTGGAAATATTCTTGCCTACTCTATCCCATTGCTGATATCCGGAATGGCTGGAATTTTCAATGAAACCATCGACAGAATTCTTTTAAGAAGATTTTTAAAAGAAGGACTGAATCCATTACATGAACTCGGAATTTACGGCGCAAATTACCGGATTGCTGTCTTGATGACTATTTTTGTTCAAATGTTCAGATATGCTGCCGAGCCTTTCTTTTTTAATATGTATAAAAGCAAGGATGCAATTCAGATATATGCAAATATTCTGAAGTACTTCACCATATTTTTGATGATAATATTTCTGGGCGTTGCTTTGTGTATTGATTTTTTCAAATATTTTATTGACAGCAGTTACTATGAGGGACTGGGGATAGTTCCCGTAGTGTTGATGGCAAACGTTATGGTAGGAATGTTGTTTAACGTTAACATGTGGTATAAACTTACGGGACATACCTTATACGGAGTTTATATTACAGGTATTGGTGCCTTGATTACTGTTTTGCTGAATGTAATTCTTATTCCTTTATATAGTTACCATGCATGTGCATGGATACATTTACTGAGTAATTTTGTAATGTTTATATTAACGTATTTCATTGGACAAAAGTTCTTTAAGATTGATTATGACATTAAAAGAATAATTGTTTATGTAGGATTTGCTTTGGTACTTTATTTTGTTGGATATTTCCTGCAAACGGATAATGATTTTTTTAACGTCGGGATAGGTGTTACTTTTGTATTTATTTATTTCATTTATTGTAACAGAAAAGAAAACCTGATGAACGTCTTTTTTAAGAAACATGAAAGTTAAAATCGTAAACCAGTCAAGACATCCACTACCGGCTTATAGTACTTTACTTTCAGCAGGAATGGATTTATACGCAAATTTAGCAAGTCCTGTAACACTTCCTCCCATGCAAAGAGCATTAATTGGAACGGGTTTATTTATAGAATTGCCGGAGGGATTTGAAGCACAAATCAGGCCTAGAAGTGGCCTGGCCTTAAAAAAGGGAATAACAGTATTAAATACGCCGGGTACAATTGATGCAGATTACAGGGGAGAAATAGGAATCATACTGATAAATCTTTCGATGGAAAATTTTGTTATCAATGACGGCGAACGTATTGGTCAAATGATTGTGTCAAGGCATGAACGCGTAGAATGGGAAGATGCGGGTGAATTAAGTAATACTAAAAGAGGTGCCGGAGGATTCGGTCATACAGGAATTTAAGTAATTATAGTATAATATGACTTTTTTAAAAGAACGGAATGTTGGAAATATTGTATGCGGGATATTATTAGTCCTTACAACCTCTGCAATAGCCCAAGAAAGTGGTATTCCAAGAATGCCATTGAATACTATTAGCAGGCAGGAATACGACTATGCATTCGGGGAGGCTACAAAATTTTATCTATTCAGCAATTATCAACAGGCAGTAAATTTGTATAATGAATGTCTGAAGATTAATCCAAACAGCAGTGCGATTAACTTTCAACTATCTAGAATATACATGCAGGCTGGAGAATTTGAACTGGCAAAGCAATATGCAAAGAAGGCTTGTCAGGTTAGCTATGATAATAAATGGTATTTACAACAGCTGGCTCAGACCTATCAGGTAAAAAATGAAGTTGATAGTGCTATACTGGTATACCGACAAATGCAAGAACAGGATCCGGATAATCTTGGGCTTATTTATATGATTGCCTCATTGTTTGAAGTGGCCGGAAAATATGACGAGGCATTGAATAATCTGGAGTTAATTGAAAGTAAAGTTGGTCCGTCAAAAGAGGTTGCTATTGGCAAATATCGGATCTTCCTTGCTTTGAAAATGGATACAAAAGCCCTTCAGCAATTAAAAGTAGCATTGAAATGGAGCAATGAGGAATATGCAATAGTGGGTATGGTAGCGGAATATTTTCGGGAACATCAGCAACCGGATTCAGCACGTTTTTACTACCAACAAATTTATCCGGAATATGAAAATGATGCCAATGTATCATTTTCTTTTGCAGAATTTCTTTTGGAACAAAAAAGTTTTGGTGAAGCAGAAAGTGTGTTGGTTAACGCAATGAAAAGTGTTGATATAGAAAATGTTTCGAAAGCAAGTTACTTGTATAAAATAGTTCAGGAAGAGAAGTTGTATAACTTAACCAAACCTGTGTTGGATACTGTTGTAACAGCCTTTTATTTTACTTATTATGATGATATTCGCAGCATGTCTGTGTTTTCGGATTTGGAATTCCGGTTGGGCAATTATGCAAAATCAGCAAACGCTATAAAACGTATTATCTCAAAGGATCCTTCCAATTATGCAGCATATGAACAGCTAATCTTTTGCGAGAACTATACAGGAGAATTGGACAGTGTTTTAAAATATTCAAATTATGCAATTGTAAATTTCCCGGAACGTCCAGTTCCTTATTTGTTTATTGGATCAGTGCTTTATCAAAAGAAGGAATATTTACTGGCGTCCAAAAGAATGGAGTATGGTTTGGCAATTAGTGATAACGATGAGCTGAGGCTTGAATTTTACTCGTTATTGGCTGAGTGCCAGGAAAAACTCAACAATTTTAACAAATCCGAGGAATACTTTAAAAAGGCACTTGAAATAGATCCTGTCAATTTGGGAATTTGTAACAATTATGCTTATTATCTTTCATTGAGAAGCAAAGAACTTGAATATGCNGAGAGGCTCAGTAAGGTTACAATTGAAAAGGAGCCAAAAAATTCTACTTATCTCGATACATATGGTTGGGTTCTTTACAAATCAGGTAAACTGAGAAAGGCACAAAAGTTCATTGAGATGGCCATTGAAAGTGGCGGAGCTAATAATGCGGAAATATTGCACCATTATGGAGACATTTTGTATGCACGCGGGAAATATACCAATGCTATAATAGCCTGGAAAAAGGCATTAATGTTTGCTGAAAAAGAAAAGTCTGAGATCTTAAATGCCAGTATACTGGGGGCTGAGTCAAAAATCAGGAGGTAAATTTTAATGATAATGAATCGGTTTCTGATTTCTGTGATTGCTGTATTTATAGGTTTCCAGGGCTTATTCAGTCAGGAATCCATTGAAAAGATAAAAAGGAATCAAGAGAATACGCTGAAAGAAATAGAATATGCTAATAAGCTTTTGTTGGAAACACAGGGTAAAACAAAAGAATCACTCAATGAATTAATCTTGATTAATCACCGGCTCAATAAGAGAAAGGAATATGTTTTCGGGATTGAACTGGAAGTAAATGTTCTTTCTGCCATCATTGAGGAGAATCTAAATGCATCATCAGCACTGCAGGTCGAGATTAATAAGATAAAGAAAGTTTACGGACAGCTTATTTATAATCTGTACAAGAACAGAAATTCCTATTACAGAATGATGTATTTGCTTGCTGCAGAGAACATGAATCAGTTTTACAAGAGGGTGAGAATTATAAGAATTTATAACAAATACCTACGCAGTAGGCGCGATAAGCTTGAGAGTTTAAGAGAAGAGTTATTAAAAAAGAATGTGGAACTGGAAGAACTCAGAAATCAAAAAGATGCACTTGCAAAAAATGTCAAACGCGAAAGTAGTCAAATTGAAAGGGAGATAAGCGCAAAAAAAGTTTTACTGAACCAACTCAAGAAGAAACAAAAGGATATTGAGAATGAAATTTATGAAAAAGAAAGAACGGCAAGGAAGCTGGGTAACGAATTAAGACGGATCATTGAAGAGGAGCGAAAGAAAAGTAAGAGTTCAGGATCAAAGGAGCTGCTCACACCTGAGGAGAAAATCATTTCTGGTGATTTCCAGAAGAATGAAGGAAGGCTGCCATGGCCAACTGAAATGGGTGTTATTACCGGGAAATACGGTGAACACCAGCATCCTGATTATAAGTCAGTGACCATTCGAAACGACGGGGTTTACATTTCTACTACAAAAGGTGGATTCGCCCGGTCAATTTTTAAAGGTATTGTTTCTCGGGTCTTCTCAATTCCGGGTGAGAATTACACGGTAATCATCAAACACGGAGATTTTTATACCTTGTACCATAATCTGATAAACGTTTATGTTAAAGCTGGCCAGAGTGTTAATACAAAGGAAAATCTGGGTACAGTGTTTACAAATGAGAATACAAGAGAAACTATACTGTATTTTCAGATCTGGAAGGAAACAGACAGAATGGATCCGGAGATATGGCTTGCGCATTGAATGAAATGCAACAAATTTTTAGTAAATTAGCATTAAAATTGATGAAAAGGGTAACAATTGCAGATTATTTCAGTATATAAATTGTAATCGTAACAAGAAATATAATGGAAAAGTCGCTTAAAATTGTCTCAAAAATTGAAAATTTGAGAAAAGTGGAAAAGTTGGTTGATGATTTATCCACTGAATTTAATATAAGTGCAGATATTTACGGCAACATATTGATAGCAGCAATTGAAGCGGCAAACAATGCAATATTGCACGGGAACAAACTCGATGAAAGCAAAAGTGTCGATATTCATGTAAAATTGGAAGATAAAAAGTTAAAAATAAAAATTGATGACGAAGGTAACGGTTTCGATTATAAGAATGTACCGGATCCTACAGCACCTGAAAATATTGAGAATGTTAACGGAAGAGGAATTTTTTTAATGGAAAAGTTATCTGACAAAATCGAGTTTACGCGAAATGGCGCCACGGTAGAACTTGAATTTAATATTCGGTAAAATTGAAAATAGGGTTCAATTATCTGAACGTTAATAGAAAATTCAATCATTCAGCGGAGGCAAGAAACCTCATTGGGTATATTCTCGAAAAGGAAGGGAAATCGTTAGGTGAAATCAGTATCATCTTTACTAATAATGCTGAAATACTTCATATTAACAAGTGTTATTTAAAACATGATTTTTATACAGATGTTATAACATTTGTAAATAACCACAGGAACACTATTTCCGGGGATATTTATATCAGCATTGACCAGGTTATCCTCAATTCATCAAAATATAAAACCGACAGACTGGAAGAGCTTTTCCGTGTCATCATACATGGAGTATTGCATCTTATTGGTTATGTAGATGAAAATGAATTAGATAGAAAAAGAATGTCTGTTAAAGAAGATTTGTATCTTTGCTTTTTGAAGGAAGATACAAAACTGGGTAAGGATGAACTTGTCTTATGATATCATTGTAATAGGAGGGGGCCACGCTGGTTGTGAGGCAGCGCATGCTGCAGGCACATTGGGTGCCAAGGTTTTGCTGATAACAATTGACATGACCAAGCTGGCACAGATGTCCTGTAATCCAGCCATGGGAGGAATTGCCAAGGGACAGATCGTTCGTGAAATCGATGCATTAGGGGGATGTTCTGGTATTGTAACAGATACCAGTATGCTGCAGTTCAGAATGTTGAACCGTTCAAAGGGCCCTGCAGTGTGGAGTCCGAGGGCCCAATGTGACCGAACACTGTTTACCCTGGAGTGGCGGAAATTGATTGAAGCCAATAAGAATATTGATATATGGCAGGATAATGTAAATGGTCTGATTATTAAAGAGGGTTCTGTTATTGGTGTGAAAACTCGAACAAATGCCGTATTTAAAGCAAGAGCAATCATACTTACAGTAGGAACCTTCGGAAATGGCCTGATCCATATTGGACGGATGAATATGGAAGGTGGTAGAATTTCTGAAACAGTTTCAAAAGGATTAACCGAGCAACTTAAAGAGTATGGGATCGTGTCGGGCAGGTTAAAAACAGGAACACCTGCGCGTTTAGACGGTCGTTCCATAAACTTTGGTGTGTTGGAAGAACAAAAAGGAGATGAAGACATCAGGAGGTTCTCTTATTTAAAAACAAGTCTTCCGGAAAAACAATTAAGCTGTTACATTACTTATACAAATGTAACTGTACATGAAATATTGAAAAAGGGATTCCAGGATTCACCTTTGTATAATGGTACGATAAAGGGTACAGGACCAAGGTATTGTCCCAGCATAGAAGATAAAATTGTTACTTTTCAGGAAAGAGAAAGGCACCAGCTTTTTTTGGAACCAGAAGGTTGGGAAACCAACGAGTATTATATAAATGGTTTCTCTTCATCCCTTCCTATGGACATACAGTACGAAGCCATGCAGAAAATTAAAGGACTGGAAAATGTAAAAATATTCAGACCTGGTTATGCCATTGAATATGATTTTTTTCCACCGACTCAGTTATATCCTAGTTTAGAAAGTAAAATTATTGATTCGCTCTACTTCGCCGGGCAGGTTAATGGAACAACAGGATACGAAGAAGCCGCAGCGCAAGGAATCATGGCCGGGATCAATGCATATTTGAAATTGGAACATAAGGAGCCACTGATCCTTCAAAGAGAGGAGGCTTATATGGGTGTGTTAATTGATGATCTGGTTACAAAAGGTGTTGATGAGCCTTACAGGATGTTTACCAGCAGAGCAGAATACAGGATTTTGCTACGACAGGATAATGCCGATGAACGGCTGACTGAAAAATCAATTGATCTTGGATTGGCGACTAAGGAAAGAATTACAACCTTCAGAGAAAAGAGTTCTATCCGTAAGAAATTGAATGAAATTCTGAATAAAACAAGCATTAGTCCCGATCAGGCAAATAAATATTTAAAAGGTAAAGATTCAAGCATTTTAAAGCAAAAAGTAAAATTAATCGATGTCTTACTAAGGCCTGAAGTTGCCCTGAAGGATCTGTTGGGCCTTGTCGATACGGAGCAGATTAATTTTCAAATGCATGAGTTTTTTAGCCAGGAATTGATTGAATCCATAGAAATTGAAGCAAAATATGGGGGCTATATCACTAGAGAAAAGCTGCTTGCCGACAAGATGGGAAGGTTAGATGGTATCCGGATCGACAAGGGCATTGATTTTGATTCTTTACTTTCTATTTCAACAGAGGGTAGATTTAAACTAAAGAAATACAAACCTGGGACAATTGGACAGGCAGCGAGAATTTCCGGAATCTCTCCAAGTGATATCAACGTATTGTTGCTTTATATGGGTAGATAACTGAGAATAAATGAATTTGGTAATTGTTCCACGTGGAACAATCAAGTCAAGCAATCAGCCCCATGGAAGAAAATACCCCAAAACAGGATCTGGTCAATAAACTACCGCAGAAACCCGGCGTTTACCAATTCTTTAATTCGCAGGGTGAAATACTCTATATTGGAAAGGCCAAGAACCTGCGCAAAAGAGTTTCCTCTTATTTTGTTAACGCTTTGCCATCGAGTTTTAAGCAAGAGGCATTGGTTAAAAAAATTGCCGATATAAAATACATTCTGGTTGGAAGCGAGTCGGATGCTTTGTTGCTTGAGAATAACCTTATCAAGGAGTATAAACCAAAGTACAACATCCTGCTCAAGGATGATAAAACCTATCCATGGATCTGTATCAGAAATGAACGGTTTCCCCGGGTCATACAAACAAGGACTTATTTGACGGATGGATCGGAGTACTTTGGCCCTTATACTTCGGGTTTGATGGTGAAAACACTTCTCGATCTGATCAGACAATTATACAAGCTGAGAACCTGTAAGCTTTCACTGGGTGAAAAGGCGATTCAAAACGGAAAATTCAAACGATGCCTCGAATTTCACATGGGAAACTGCAAGGGACCCTGTGAGGGACTGCAGTCCTCTGAAGAATATATGCAGGCCATTGTTCAAATAAGGGAGATTTTGAAGGGCAATTATCACCAGGTGATCACGCATCTCCGCCAATTGATGGAACTCTATGCAAAACAATTGATGTTTGAAGAAGCGGCAGTAATCAAACAGAAAATTGAAATACTTGAAAAATTCAAAGGCAAATCAACCATTGTCAATCCTAAAATTAACAATGTAGATGTCTTTAGCATAATTGATGATGAAAATTTTGCCTTCGTAAATTTTCTTAAAGTTGTGAATGGGGCAATTGTCCAGGCCCATAATGTTGAGATCCAGAAAGTGCTTCAGGAAGATAAGAGAGATATTCTGGGATATGTAATTTTCGATTTGCGGGAAAGGTTTAAAAGTGATGCAAAAGAAATTATCGTTCCCTTTCAGCCTCTGGTAAGTCTGCCTGATCTGATTACTGTTATTCCCTTGCGGGGTGATAAAAGGAAGTTGCTGGATCTGTCCATGCGGAATGCATTTTCCTATCGTTCTGACCGTATGTCATTTCGGGCAGATGATAAATGGTCTCAACAGGAATCCATGGTATTATCGAAATTGCAAAGCGATTTAAGGTTAAAAACTACACCTTACCACATTGAATGTTTTGACAATTCAAATCTTCAGGGTTCGGATCCAGTTGCTTCCTGTGTTGTTTTTCAATCTACCAAACCTTTGAAAGCTTCATACAGGCATTACAACATAAAAACTGTCAGGGGTCCTGATGATTATGCTTCTATGCAGGAAGTTATGGGAAGAAGATACCGCCATTTGCTGGAGCAAGGCGAAGAGCTTCCGGATCTGATTATTGTTGACGGTGGAAAAGGCCAATTGAATGCAGCTGTTAAAGTGCTCAAAGAATTGAATATTTACAATAAATCAGCGATAATCAGCATTGCAAAACGACTCGAAGAGATTTACGTACCAGATGATCCTGTGCCACTATACCTTGATAAAAATTCGACCAGCCTTAAATTGATTCAGCGGATTAGGGATGAAGCACACCGTTTCGGAATAACCTTTCATCAGCATAAACGATCGGGTAACCAGTTAAAATCGGCCTGGAACAACATACCGGGTATCGGAGAAAATACCAGGAACAGGATACTTAGTACGGAGCCGGATCCTGAAAAATTAAGAAGTATGGATCAGGAGGAATTAAAAAGGACCATTGGCAGTCGGGCGGCGAAAATTTTGCTGAATTATTTCAAAAATACGGAAGATCACCCATAAAGAGTAAGAGCAGGCGCATTATTTGTTTCGGAAGATTGTATAATCAACAAAATCACGCAAAGTATTTCTTACGTTGGTATCGCCAAAGCCCTCCAACTCCTCCAGAGCTCTGATGGAATATTGCTTCATGGTTTCCTCAGCGAATGAAAGGCCCTGATTTTGGGATACAAAATCAAATATCTCCTTGATTTCATGATTTGACCCTCCGGATTTATTGATTAACCGGAGTATTCTTTTCTTTTTAGAGGCCTCGGCTATTTCTAACGCATGAATAAGCGGAAGGGTAAGTTTTTTCTCCTTAATATCATTGCCTGCCGGCTTTCCTGACAGGCTATTTATTTGATAATCAAGCAAATCATCCTTAATTTGAAAGGCGATTCCAAGAAATTCGCCGAAACGGTGCATCTTTTTAACAATTTCATCAGACATACCAACTGACTTTGCTCCGCATGAACTGCAACAAGCTATTAACGTAGCTGTCTTTTTGCGAATAACTTCAAAGTACTCTTCCTTTGTTACGGAAAGTTTCCGCGCATTTCTGATCTGCATCAGTTCTCCCTCGCTAATTTCTCTAACCGCTTCCGCAACATAATTCAATATCTCATATTCCTTATTGTTGACTGCCAGCAACATGCCCCTGGCAAGCAAGTAATCTCCCAGCAGAACGGATACTTTTGACTTCCAGATAGCATTAATGGAGAAGAAACCTCTGCGCGAATGTGAGTCATCAACAACATCATCGTGAATTAATGTGGCGGTATGGAGGATTTCTATCAATGCGGCAGCCGTGAAAGTAGAAGGATTGGGCTCTCCATGGAGCCTGGCGGAAAGAAATACCAGAATGGGACGCATTTGTTTGCCTTTCCTCTTCAACAGATAACCCATTACTAGATTGAGGAGCGGTACACGCGTCCTCATGACTTCTTTAAAATACCTGTCAAATTCCAACAACTCCTTTGCTATAGGCTGCTTAATACGTTCAATGGATGACATTCTTTCCTTATTTGATTCAAATTTAACAAATATCTCATTTAAAATAGTTGAAACTTTTCGAGACGGAACATTCTTCAGGCTGAACAACAAATCCTGATGTATTTGGTTGTTTTTGGCGTTATTATCGTATGCTGCTGCCTGTTATTGCAAGATATTTATATATATTTGTATATTATTGAATTTTGCTTCATTATTTGTCATAACTTTCATGATTTAGGACAGATCGGTACAAAAGGATTTATTTAACAAGTTAATCACTTAAACTAATGAAATTTGAGGGACTTACGGCAGAACAGTTGGAAAAGGCTGCCAACCTATTAAAAGCAATTGCACACCCGATGAGGATAGCCATCCTGCAATACCTGGATGGGGGCAAACAAATGAATGTTACCGAAATACATGAATACCTGAAAATTGAACAATCGACTACATCTCATCATTTGGGGATATTGAAGGACAAAGGTATCCTGGGCTCAAAGCGCGATGGTAAAAACACGTTCTATTATATTAAAAATGAGAATCTGAGCAATATCATCGAATGCGTGAACAAGTGCGCGTGCTGAGTATTTTTATATTTTTTATCCGTGCCGGATGATTTATGTCAGCCGGCTTTTTTTTGCTAAAACCAATCTGTAATGGCTACAAAACCGCGTCTTTTCCTGTTTGATGCCTATGCCCTGATCTATCGGGCATATTATGCATTCATTAACAGGCCAATGATCAACTCAAAGGGCATGAACACCTCCGCAACTTACGGATTTACCTCAACCCTCGCAGATATTTTGAAAAAAGAAAAACCGGATTATGCTGCAGTTGCATTTGATCCGCCTACTCCGACTTTCCGGCACAACATGTTTACCGATTATAAAGCCAACAGACTTTCTACACCTGAGGAAATAAAAAATGCAGTGCCTGTCATTAAGCAGATCATCCAGGCTTTTCATATCCCGGTTGTGGAAATTGACAATTATGAGGCAGATGATGTGATCGGCACCCTGGCAAAAAGAGCAGAAAGAGAAGGTTTTATAACTTACATGGTAACTCCCGACAAAGATTATATGCAACTGGTTTCTGAACAAATATTCATTCTGAAGCCATCCAGATCAGGGATTGAATATGAGTTAATCGGTATTCCCGAGGTGAACAGGTTCTTTGGTGTGGACCAACCGCAGCAGGTAATTGATGTGCTTGCACTTTGGGGAGATGCTACGGACAATATACCCGGTGCACCAGGGATCGGCGAAAAAACAGCAAAGGAATTAATCGCCCGTTATCAATCTTTGGAGAATCTACTGGAGCATCTGCATGAGCTGAAAGGTCGGCAAAAAGAAAGCCTGTCGGTGAACCGGCAGCAGGTTATGCTGTCCAGGAATCTGGCCCGGATCAATACGGAGGTTCCGGTGAATATAAGCTTTGGGGAATTTAAGATCCGGCCCTGGGATGAAAAGCTTCTGGCCGAAATCTTTCGAAACCTTGAATTCAGAAGCCTCTCAAACAGACTCCTGAAAGATGACGAGACTTCTCCTGTACAGGGTACCTTGTTCGACAAACCGCAAGAAATGAACACTAAAGTGGATACAAAGCTTTCCTCCATATCCAGTATTAGCCACCAGTACCATGTTGTACAGCACGATTCCCAGTTGGATGAGCTGATCGAAAACCTGCTCGAAAAGAGGGAATTTTGTTTTGATACAGAAACCACCGGCCTGAACACCCGGAGTGCGGAGCTTGTTGGCATATCATTTTCCTATGGCGCTCATGAGGCCTATTACATTCCAGTACCTTCGCAATTTGAACAGGCCATGACGTTGTTGAATAAACTTCGTCCGGTATTTGAAAATCCTGCCATAAAAAAGGTCGGACAGAACCTGAAGTTTGATATTCAAATGCTATTGAACTATCAGGTCTTTGTTAAAGGGGAATTGTTCGATACCATGATCGCCCATTATCTGATACAGCCTGATTTCCGACACAACCTCGATTATCTTTCTGAAATCTATTTGAATTACCGGATGGTTCCGATTGAAGATCTGATCGGGAAAAAAGGTGACTTGCAAAGAAATATGCGGGATGTTGAAATACAGCTTATCAAAGAATACGCATGTGAAGATGCCGATATTTCCTGGCAACTATATCAAATCTTGAGCAGGGAGCTCCAGGAAAGAGGTTTGGTGCCTCTTGCACAAACAATTGAAATGCCACTGGTACGGGTACTGGCAGAAATTGAGTATGCGGGATTCAGGATTGATAGGGAGGTATTGAAAAAATATGCAGAGACATTAAGAACAGATTTGCAAAGTATAGAAAATGAGATTTATCTTATGTCTGAATTAAAGTTTAACATTAATTCGCCAAAACAACTGGGAGAAGTCCTGTTCGAAAAAATGAAAATTGCTGACGGTACCCAGAAAACTAAAACCAAGCAATATTCCACCGGTGAGGAGGTGTTGCTGAAGCTGGCAGATAAGCATCCTATTGTTAATAGGATACTTGACTACAGGGCGACACAAAAACTGCTCAGCACGTATGTTGATGCTTTACCGGAATTGATTGATCGGAAAACCGGGAGGATCCATACATCTTTTGATCAGGCCTGGGTAAGCACAGGAAGGCTGAGTTCAAGAAATCCCAACTTGCAGAATATACCTATCAGAGACGAACGCGGAAGGGAGATCAGGAAGGCTTTCGTTTCTGGTGACGAAGACCATCTGTTGTTATCAGCAGACTATTCACAGATAGAATTAAGGATTATGGCACATTTGAGCCAGGATCCCAACATGATCGAGGCATTTGTGAAGAATGCCGACATTCATGTCTCTACAGCTGCAAAGATCTATAAAATTGGGGAGGATGAAGTGACTGCAGCAATGCGCAGCCAGGCTAAAACAGCCAATTTTGGCATAATCTATGGTATCTCATCGTTCGGTCTGTCCCAGCGGCTGAGTATCTCACGTTCTGATGCATCTGCTCTTATCCAGGGATATTTTGAAAGCTTTCCTCTGGTAAAAGCTTATATGGACAATGCTATAAGAATTGCCAAGGAAAAAGGGTATGTCGAAACCATTATGGGGAGACGAAGATTTTTACCGGACATACATTCTGCTAATGCTGTTGTAAGAGGAGTCGCGGAGCGAAATGCCATCAATGCCCCCATCCAGGGATCAGCAGCCGATATCATCAAACTGGCTATGGTGAACATTCAGGAAAAGCTGGGTCGCTTTAAGACCAGAATGATTCTCCAGGTACACGATGAATTGATATTTGATGTCTGGACTGCAGAGTTGGAGCAAGTGAAAGCGCTCGTAAAAGCTGAAATGGAACACGTTATGAAATTAAGGGTACCGCTGACAGTGGAAATAGGTACCGGAAGAAATTGGCTGGAAGCACATTAAGAATTGTTATCGGCTTGCTGTACCTGCTCAGTATTCCTTCACTTTGATAATTTCGTCGAGAAACTTTCCACGTATCTGCTGCAGACGATCAACATTGGCACGAGGAGCGTAAATGCGCACTACCTCCAGGATCTTTCTCAAGAATATATACCCGGCTGCACAGTCGAAATTGCTGTTATCCAGATTGTTCTTAACATTCCGTGTAACTGTTTTAAACAACGACCAGTTCAGATGATCCGGGATTGTTACATAAAATGTTCGTTCGTCTTCCAGGTCTTTATATACATGATCAGCAAGTCTTTCAAGGCTAAATACTTTATGAATGCTGATCAATCCCGGGTAGTTGATCTTCTTTCCGGGCATGAACTTAATCCCATGATCAAGATAACACCCTTGTAATTCAGATATTAAAGAGTAATTATTTAATCCTTTAATTCGGATCCCGTAAAGTTGGGTATTGTGGGTGAATATTTCAGCGGGACAAGCATCAAAATTGATCCCTGCGTAATTGCACATCTGTTCAGAAATCCTGAAAATTGTTTCAGCAGGATATTGTTTATTGGTAATCAGAAAAATGGAATCCGGTTTTGAATCGTGGGGCATATTTTCTCCGTGATAGCCGGGAAAGGGTTCAAGGTTCTCAAGCACCAGCGTGTTTTGTAAAACATAATGATCTACGTGCTGCAGGACTTCTTCTTTCAGAAGATACCCTAATGATTCAATCAAATGCTGCTTTTCCATGACTGTAATTATTTAAGGGTATATAAGTTTGACAAACTTAAAGCCGCTCCTGTGTTTCAGGCAAACCATTTGATGAGAATACTCCTGATCGATTCAATCTTCACGGGCTTAACCATATAATCATTCATCCCGGATGAAATGGCTTTCGTCTTGCTCTTGGTATTGGCAGTTGCGGTCATGGCAACAATTGGCATCTGGTAGCCCAGTCCCCTTATCTCAACAGTAGCCTGAATGCCATCTCTTTCAGGCATAACCAGGTCCATAAATACAATATCAAATCTGGCACTTTTTACCTTCTCAACTGCTTCATTTCCATTTTTGGCGATCTCAATCCTGTATCCAAGATTTAAAAATATGGTCTGGGCAACCCTGATGTTGATCTCATTGTCCTCTGCCACAAGAATGGAAAGATCAGGCCGTACCTTACGCACTAATTCCCCAGATGATCTTTCTGCATTCGGAAATGATTCATACAGGCAGTTGACCAGATCTCCATGTTCGAAAGGCTCAGTAAAGTAATAGTCTATACCAAAGCGCTTTGATTGAATGAAATTCTCAGATTTGTGATTCGAACTGATCATGAATATCAGGTACAAATCTGTGAATTTATCATCTTTCAGCCTTTTAGTAAGTTGAAAGCCATTCAAACCGGATTCATCCAGGAGGAAGAGAACATGATAATAACCGAGTTTAGCTTTTAACTTTTGCTGCAATTCGTTGTATTTTCCCGGGTTATATTCAAATACCTCCGCATTGATCTTCTCGTGTTCAAAAAGACGGAGTAACCGCTGCGTGTTATGAGGAGCGCTCGCAACAACCAGTGCATTTACCTGGGAGAAATTCTGAATCTTATCGTTTTGCAGTGATTTTAAGAGCTTTTCATTGGAATATACCTCAATCGTAAAACTAAACCTCGAACCCGGGTAATTGGGTTTTCTGGAAATGGAGGAAGGACTTTGCACGGATATTTCTCCATGCATCAGGGTCACCAGCTGTTTTGCAATGGTCGTGCCGAGACCTGATCCGCCGTATTTTCTCGAAGTAGACTCTTCTGCCTGTGTAAAGGAATTAAAAATACTTTCGATCTTGTTCCTGGGGATGCCTACTCCCGTATCTTCCACATAAAACAAGAGCACAAGATTTTGGTTATACTCTTCCTCCAGTTCCACACCGACTATGATCTCTCCTTCATGGGTGAACTTGACGGCGTTGCTGATAAGGTTTGTTAATACCTGACGAAGTCTGAAAGGGTCACCAATGATATTCTCAGGAACATTGGGACTGATCCTGAGATTGAATTCCAGTTTCTTTTCTTCAATGATCGGACGGAAAAGATCTACGGAAAATTTGACTTCCTCCCGGAGTTTGAATGGTATTTCTTCCAGCTGCATTTTACCGGCTTCTATTTTCGAAAAATCCAGGATATCATCAATCAGTGTTAGTAACACATCAGCTGAACGCTTTACGATCTGAACATATTCTTTCTGGTTTTTGGTCAGGTTTTCCTGATCCAGTGCTTCGGTCATGCCTATTATCCCGTTCATGGGTGTCCTGATTTCATGACTCATCTTTGCCAGAAATTCCGATTTTGCAGTGTTGGCAGCGGCTTCATACTTTCTGGCTTTCTCAATGGGAGTGACATCCACAAATGCACTCAGCACATACTCCTCATCACGGATAATATAGGGAAGATCTTTTTTGAACACGGCAACTTCTTCTCCTTCATGCCGGTACAAAACAAACTGGGTAGAATCGAAAGCAGTATCCATACCGGAATCATAATAATCCTTTGAAAGCATAAAACGGTCAGTAAGGTTTTTACCGGTGACCTGTTCATCCTGGTTCAGCAGAAGCATTTCGCGGGCTGTCTGGTTCAGAATTCTAACCTGCTGGTTCTGATCAATTACCATAATCCCAACCGGCAAATTATCGAAAATCGATTGCAGGGTGTTGAGTTCAAGATTTGTTTTTTCGCGTAAAGACAGATTTTTGCCCAGATTCCCATAAAGAAGAAGCAGGAACATAAACAGGATTATTGTGCTCAGTACAGCTGAAATGATTACCCGGTTCAGGATAAGATCAAAAACAAAAGCCTTCCGCATGGAAAAAACGATTCCGAACTTTTCGTTCAGGATGTTCAGGGGAGCATAGGCGGAAAACAGCCGTTCCCTCTTGCCATTGTACACTACGGATTGCTTTGCAAAGCCCGATAATTCACGATCGATATTCGCTTTCAAAGGCACAATATCAACTGATTCCACAGGCAGCCGTGCATTGTTATACATGATCTTCCCTTCATTATCAACCATCCATTGCCAAAAATTGCCATTGTGATGATAATGGTCGAAAACCGATTGAAGAAAGTCAGGCAAGTCGAGGGTAAAAGCGACATTGGCATATAGCAGATTATTGCTGAATACCGGGAATGTATAAAGGTATTCCTCATTGGATTTCATCACAATCTCACGGTCCTGTAATTCATTCTGACGCTGGGTAACGAAAGGATCGACCAGAAGCCTGTTCTTTTTGTTGAAAGACAGATTCAATACATTTTTATTGCTATCATAGATATGAACGTTCTTGATAAGGGCACTGTTGTTGGTAAGCAATAACTCAAGACTCCTCAGGCCATCCTGATTGATGTCATCGCTGCTGATATCAATAGTCAACAGGGCATTGGAATAAAGCAGGGCATTTACTTCATTTTCAAACTTCATCAGTGCGCCTTCGATCTCACTTACACTAGCCTCTGCCTGACCGGACAGAATACTGCGTTGAAAAGCTATCTGGTTCCTGTAGATCGATATATTAAAATAAATATTGAGTAATATAACGATGATGGTAATAATAATAAAAGAGAATGTGTACTTCTTCATCAGAATCCAATTGAAATTAATCTATCAAAATATGAAATATTTCTAAAGGTACAATAAGTATTGCCAGATTTCTTTGAACAGCACCCTTATGTAGTCCTGTATTTTTGATTTTCACCGGTAAACAGTTTAAGGTAGCTCCGATATCTCGATTCATGCAGGATACCGTCTTTGCATGCCTCCATTACTGCACATCCGGGCTCATGTACATGGGTGCAGTTATAGAACTGACAATTCCTTGAAAGCTTGAAAATGTCGTTGAAATAAAGGCCAATTTCGTTTTTTTGCAGTTCGGTTACACCAAAACCCCTTATCCCGGGAGAATCAATAATGAAAGTACCCTTGCTGATTTCTATCATTTCGGGGTAGGTGGTGGTATGCTTACCGGCAAGATGAAAAGAGGAGATCTCATTGGTTTTTAATTGTAAACCCGGACACAACCGGTTGATCAGACTGCTTTTGCCCACACCTGAATTTCCTGCAATCAGACTCAGTTTATCCTGCAGTTGATCACGAACCATTTCCAGATGAATATGCTTTTCGACAGAAATATCCATTACCTTATAACCCGCATATTCATAAATCGCTCTGACTTCTTCCAACCAATGCATGCGTTCGGCATCATAAAGATCCGTCTTGTTGATCAGCAAAATGCATGGGATATGATAAGCTTCGGCTGAAACCAGAAACCTGTCGACAAATTCAAGCGGAGTTTCAGGAAACCTGAGGGTGATCATGAGCAACACCTGGTCAACATTGGCGGCCAGGATTTGTGTTTCTCGCGACAGGTTAATGGATTTTCGGATAATATAATTCTTACGCTCGTAAATTTTGGTAATGGTACCGTAATCCTGGTCGTCTGTTTCAAGCTCAACCTGATCACCAACCGCAACAGGATTGGTATTTTTGATCTCCCGTATCCGGAAATTGCCTTTCAGCCGGCACCTGACAAGTTTATCTCCTGTTCTGACCAGGTGCCAGCTCCCGGTCGTTTTTACAACTATACCTTTGTTCAATGAATGCTTCGAAAATTGTATTTTTACCCTGCGAAAATACAGAAGAGATTCGTAATTTTAAGTATGCAATAGCCATAAAATGAAGGAAAGCAAGAAATATGAAAACAATCAGACAACATCATTTTATTAATGCAACACCCGAGGAAGTATTTTCAGCCATTACCAATCCGTTTACCATTGAACTCTGGAGCGGTTATCCCGCTGAGATGGATGCAAGGGAAGGAACCGAGTTTTCGATCTTCGAAGGAGATATTGTTGGAAAGAACCTTAAAATCACAGAGAATAAGCAGGTGGTGCAGGAATGGTACTTTGGCGAACGACAGGAGGAGTCAATCGTGACCATCGAACTCAAACCTCACCAGCTTGGAACAAAAGTTACCCTGGAGCATACCAACGTTCCCGATGACGAATTGGATGATTTTCAGGAAGGATGGAAAGTTTATTATTGGGGAGCAATTAAAGCGTTTTTTAAATAATTATAATACAATAAAATAAACTATTCAACTTTAAATAAAGCTTAAAAGATTTATAGTTTGAAAAGAGAAGATATTGATCTGATGGCACCCGTGGGGTCTTTTGAATCACTCACAGCAGCCGTCAGGGCAGGTGCAGATTCTGTGTATTTTGGTCTGGGCAGGTTAAACATGAGGGCCAGATCCTCCATAAACTTCACCCCCGCTGATCTTGAGAAAATCATGAGGATATGCCGGCATTTCAACAAAAAAGCATACCTGACGCTGAATGTTGTCTTCTATGATCAGGAGATGGACGAAATGAAACACATGGTCGATCTTGCAACAGAAAATGGTGTCGATGCAATTATCGCTTCTGATCAGGCAGCTATTCATTATGCCTGGCAACGGGGTATGGAGGTACATCTCTCTACCCAGGTGAATATCAGTAATGCAGAATCACTCAGGTTCTATGCTGCCTATGCCGATGTGGTTGTGCTCGCCAGGGAACTTTCACTAGAACAGGTGGCTGTCATAAACCAGACTATTGAAAGGGATCAGATTAAGGGGCCGTCTGGTATGCTTATGAAGACCGAACTGTTTGCCCATGGCGCATTGTGTATGGCAGTATCCGGCAAATGTTACCTCAGCCTTCATCACCACGGCTATTCTGCTAACCGGGGCGAATGTCTTCAGGATTGCCGGAGAAGTTATACTGTCAAGGAAAAGGAAGGTGGATTTGAGCTTGATCTTGAGAATGAGTTTATTATGTCGCCCAAGGATTTGTGTACCATCCATTTTATCAACAAAATTATCGATGCAGGAATCCGTGTTCTGAAGATCGAAGGCAGGGCACGCTCGCCGGAATATGTAAAAACCGTTATTGAATGTTATGACCAGGCACTTCAAAGTGTTGCGAACGGTTCTTATACGCATGAAAAAATTACCGCATGGCGTGAAAGGCTATCCACCGTATTTAACCGCGGATTCTGGGACGGATATTATCTGGGCCAACGGCTGGGTGCCTGGAGTGATGTGTATGGATCCAAGGCTACACAAAAGAAAGAATATGCTGCAAAATGCATGAATTATTTTGCCCGGATCGGAATTGCTGAATTCTTATGCGAAGCAGGTTCTCTGAGCATGGGCGACAGCATTATCATCATGGGACCAACCACCGGTGTGATAGAATTGGTCGTTGGTGAAATCCGTGTTGATCTGGTCAAAGTAAGCAGGACAGCTGCCGGTGATCGCTTTTCCATTTCTGTTCCACGAAAAATTCGACGGGCTGACAAATTATACCGGCTTTCAGCTGAAACACGGTAAGCCTTTGTCATTTAATTGTTTTTTTGTACTTTCATGCAACTCGTAAACCTTAATCCCTTCCCGTATGAAAGTACCTGCAATTTCAGTTACCCTGGCAAAGATTGTCATACCGTTATTTTTGCTACTTTCCCTGGCACAATGCAAAAAGAGCAATAAAGCGCATTTGCCCATTAATCCTGCTTTTACCGAGAAAATAGCTGCTTTTACTTCCGGCGTTATTTCATCCGAATCTGTAATTCAGATCGTCCTGGCTGAAGATTATCCCGGCGGGGATATCCTTTCTGCTCCTGCCGGAGAGGGCCTATTTCGTTTTAAACCTGCTGTTAAAGGCCAGGCTGTATGGGTCGATAAAAGAACCATTGAATTCAGGCCGGCTGAGAAACTAAAATCCGGGGAAACCTATTCGGCAAAATTTTTTCTTTCGAAGATCCTTCGGGTTCCCAAGGATATCGCCGTCCTTGAATTTACCTTCAGCGTGGTGGAACAAGCTTTTGCAGTGAGTATTGAAGGTTATCAAACACATAATGAGAATGATCTGGTCTGGAATCGGATAAAAGGTGCAGTTAACACATCTGATGTCATAGATAATGAGATAATTCAAACATATTTCAAAGCATTCCAGGATAAACGTAATCTGAAGATCAGCTGGGAGCCAGGAAGTGACCAAAGAACATTCAGTTTCACAATCGATAGCGTGAAACGCGCCGAAAAGCCTGGCAGAGTTGAAATTCTGTGGGATGCCTCGCCGGATTACAAAAAAATTAACGGGAAGCAGGAGGTTGAGATCCCTTCTTTGAGTGATTACAAAGTCATGGACATAAAAGTAGTACAGCAGCCCGAACAATATGTACAGATCATGTTCAGTGATCCCATCAGGAAAAATCAGAATTTTGAAGGACTTATATTCCTCGATGGCAACACATCGCTCGAGTATTCAGTTTCCGGCAATATAATCAAGGCATTTCCCGTAGTAAGGCAAAGCGGGGAAACCGGGATAACCGTTCGCCAGGGTATTGTCAATATCTTAGGGTACAGTTTGAAGGAGGATTTTGTTGCCGATATCAATTTCGAAGTACCTAAGCCAGCCGTGAGATTGGCAGGCAAAGGTGTCATCCTGCCTTCAACAAAAGGCATGGTCTTTCCGTTTGAAGCAGTAAACCTGAGCGCTGTAGATGTAAAGATCATCAAGATTTTTGAGAACAATGTCAGCCATTTTCTGCAGGTAAACCGGCTCGATGGAAGCAATCAGCTAAAAAGGGCCGGCCGGCTCGTCCACAAACAAACCGTGTTGCTAAACTATGAACCAGCTGACCTGGGCAAATGGAACCGTTTTTATCTCGATTTGGCCAAGCTGATCACACCGGACCCGGGTTCAATTTACAGAGTGGAGATCTCTTTCCGGCAGAAGTATTCCCTCTATCCCTGCAGCAATACACCGGAAGAGTCAGAAGAACAGGTGGAGGCAGATGATTATTCTGCGGAAATGGCAGAAACCTCTTATTGGGATTCTTATGAAGAGTACTATGACGATTATGATTATGATTATGATTATGATTGGGAAGACCGTGATGATCCCTGTACACCTTCTTATTACAGGCAGAATAAATGGGTGGCGCGCAATATCCTGGCTTCCGATCTGGGAATTGTCGTAAAATCAGGGACTGATCAGCAAATCCTTTGTGCTGTTACCAATCTGGTTACGGCAAAACCCATGGAAGGAGTTGAAGTAACACTTTACAATTTTCAACAACAGCCCGTTGCCACAGGGACAACCGATAATAATGGATTTGTTACTGTACGGACCACGGAAAAGCCCTTTTTACTCATTGCCCGGTTTGAAAAGCAGCGCGGCTACCTGCGCCTGGATGATGGGTCCTCCTTATCGCTTGGAGCGTTTGATGTTTCCGGGAATGCCGTTCCGAAAGGCATCAAGGGATTTATTTATGGAGAAAGGGGTGTCTGGCGTCCCGGCGATACATTGTTTCTCACCTTTATGCTGCAGGACAAACAGAAATTATTGCCCGCATCTCACCCTGTGATTTTTGAATTATACAATCCGAAAGGTCAATTGTTTGCTCGAAGCACAAAGACTTCTGGTATGGATGGGTTCTACTCCTGGCCTGTTGCCACCTCACAGGATGCCCCGACAGGAAACTGGAATCTCCTGGTTAAGGTTGGCGGCACACAGTTTACACGGAATATCAAGGTGGAAACCGTGAAACCCAACCGGCTTAAGATTGATCTGAAGTTCAATACAAAACTACTTTCCGCATCCAATCCTTTGCTCAGTGGCAACATGTCAGTCATCTGGCTGCACGGGGCCGTGGCCTCCAACCTGAAAACCTCTGTATCTTTCACACTGACCAAGGCTGCCACGGTATTTGAAAAATATCCGGATTTTCAATTTACCGATCCGGCTCGGAGCTTCGAGGCGGAAGAGCAGGTTCTTTATGAAGGTTACACAGATGATAACGGCAAGGCAACTATCCCAGGCCGGATAAAAGTTGACCGCGCATCACCGGGGATGCTTAACGTAAATTTTACTACCCGTGTGTTTGAAAAGGGAGGAGATTTCAGTATCGACAGGTTCAGCATGCCCTATTCACCCTATGCTGCTTATGTGGGTTTAAAAACACCGGAAGGCGACAAACGGGGAATGTTGCTGACCGATACCACCCAATGGGTTGATGTGGTACTCGTCAATGAAAACGGCATGCCGGTTAGCAGGCCCGATCTTGAGGCAAGTGTTTACAAGCTCGACTGGCGAAACTGGTGGGAATCTGCAGACGATGAGCTGGCTGATTTTGTTGGGAACACATATAACCGTCCAGTTATTTCAAAAACAATTGCAGCGGTGAACGGCAGGGCAAAATTTGGCTTCAGGATCAACCGTCCGGACTGGGGAAGATTTTATATCCGTATCGTTGATCCGGTCAGCGGACATGCTGCCGGAAAAATTGTGTACATTGACTGGCCCGGTTGGGCCGGGCGCCCCATGAGAGACAACCCTGAAGCTGCAAGCATGTTGACATTTAATTCCGATAAAAAGCAATATACAGTTGGAGAAACTGCGGAAATAACCATTCCTACGGGTGGCATGGGTCTTGCCTTGTTCACGGTTGAATCGGGATCGCAGGTATTGCTGAAACAATGGCTCAACGTAACGGGTCAGGAAATCAAGCACCGGTTCGAGATCACACCGGAAATGGCTCCCAATGTATATGCATATGTCACCCTTATTCAGCCACATGCAAACACTGAAAATGATATGCCTATGCGGTTGTACGGGGTAATACCCCTGCTTGTCGAGGATCCGCAGACAAAGCTCGCACCGGTAATCAGCATGCCCGATGTACTGGAGCCTTTGCAAAAGGTAACGGTCCAGGTCAGTGAAAAGAACAACAAGGAAATGACCTACACCCTTGCCATTGTGGAAGAGGGTTTACTTGACCTCACCCGGTTTAAAACCCCAGATCCCTGGAGTGAGTTTTATGCAAGGGAAGCGCTTGGCGTCAGGACCTGGGATCTGTATGATGCTGTCATCGGTACTTATGGAGGCAAGCTGGCCAGCATACTCGGTATCGGAGGGGATGAAAATGTTGTCCCCGGTGAGTCAGCTGAAAAAGCCAACCGTTTCAAGCCTGTTGTCAAATACCTTGGACCTTTTACCTTACCTGCAGGAAAAACAAGCAAACACCAGATCAGTATCCCGAATTATATCGGGTCGATCAGGGCCATGGTTGTTGCCGGGAAAAACGGAGCTTATGGATTTTCGGAAAAAACGGTGCCGGTGAAGAAGCCTTTAATGGTACTGGCAACACTCCCACGCGTACTTGGTCCGGGAGAGCAGGTGGATTTGCCCGTTACCGTATTTGCCATGGACAATCAGGTAAAACAGGTGAATGTTACCGTAAAAACCAATGGCATGCTCCGCCTGGAAGACCAGGGAACAAAATCAGTTACATTTAGCCAGACCGGAGATAAGATCGTTGGATTTACACTCAAAGTTGCTTCCAGAACCGGAATTGGTAAAGTACAGGTCACAGCTTCAAGCGGAAAATACACTTCCACCCACGATATTGAACTGGATGTAAGAAATGCAAATCCCCCAGTCACAACCTTTATCGGAGGAACTGCTGAATCAGGAAAATCCTGGGAAGCAGATTTCAGTCTGCCGGGAATGGAGAGTACCAATACGGCAATTCTTGAAGTTTCGGGAATTCCACCGATTGATGCAGGCAGAAGATTGAAATACCTTATCAGTTATCCCCATGGATGCATTGAACAAATTACTTCTGCAGTATTTCCGCAGCTTTTCCTCGCTGATGTTATGGAACTCGACGATAAAACGAAGGCTGCCATTGATTTGCACATCAAAGCCGGTATTCATAAACTGAACGCCTTCCAGATATCTGGAGGAGGATTTGCTTATTGGCCGGGTAACTCGCAGATCAATTCGTGGGGGAATTCCTATGCAGGTCATTTTTTGCTTGAAGCTGAGAAAAAGGGTTATGCATTGCCCGGCGGACTCAAATCAGGCTGGCTGAAATCACAGAAGCAACTGGCCCGACAATGGACGCCCATGCAGAACAAAGAATTATGGAGGCAGGACGACCTGGAACAGGCCTATCGATTGTTTACACTGGCCCTTGCCGGCGAACCCGAGACAGGGGCAATGAACCGGCTCAGGGAATACAAGTTGCTGTGCCTGCAGGCAAAGTGGAGACTGGCTGCAGCTTACGCATTGACGGGACAGTCTGCGGNTGCAAAGGAGCTGATTGCCCGTGAAAGCACAGATATTAAGCAGTATAATGGTTTTTATTCAAGTTATGGTTCAAGAGAAAGAGACTGGGCCATGATGCTCGAAACCATGACACTTCTCAACGATCAGACAAGAGGAGCCGATCTGGCCCGAAAGATCTCGGGCGTCCTTTCTGCCGGTTACTGGATGAGTACCCAGTCAACAGCTTACTGTCTGTTGGCCATGGCTAAGTTCGCACAGGGCCGGACCTCCGGGAAAATGGAATTCACCTACAAACTCATGGACGGAAAAACACTGACGGTTGCATCCGGAAAACCATTTGCGCAGGTTTCCCTTCCGATCGGCAGGAATATAAAAACGGGCCATATTTCCGTGACAAACAAAGGGCAGGGAGTACTCTTTACAAGGATCATCATGGAGGGTGTACCGGCAGCCGGTGAAGAAAAAGAGTTCAGCAACAATCTGGCCATGGAGGTGCGTTACAGAACCCTTGAGGGTGAATCACTGGATATTTCCAGGCTTACCCAGGGCACGGATTTTGCTGCAGTGGTTGAAGTTCAAAACGAAGGATTGATGGATTACACGGACATGGCTCTTAACCAAATCTTCCCTTCGGGTTGGGAAATTCAGAATAACCGGATCACGGATATGGAATTGCCGGGTCAAACAGCAACACTTTTGTATCAGGATATCCGGGATGATCGCGTATATACCTATTTCAATCTGATGCGGGGTGAGAGGAAGACCTTTGTAGTACAGCTGAATGCTGCTTATGCAGGCCGTTACTATTTGCCTGGATATTACTGTGAGGCCATGTACGACAACAGTGTTAGTGCCATGAAGAAAGGACAGTGGATCGAAATTGTAACTTTGGGAAAGTAGATCACTTTGTGTGTCGCGCTACCAGTTCAATGAACTGATCAAAAAGAAATTCCGTATCTTTTGGCCCGCTCGACGCTTCAGGGTGGAACTGGGTTGAAAAGAAGGGTTTGCTTGTATGCCGCATACCTTCATTCGTTTGATCATTCAGATTCAGAAACAGCGGTTCCCAGTCGGCAGGAAGGCTGGCATTATCAATGGCATAACCATGATTCTGCGAAGTGATATAGGCTTTGTTACTGTCCTTCAGCAATACAGGCTGGTTATGGCTCCGGTGACCGTATTTCAGCTTATAGGTGTTGGCACCTGCGGCAAGAGCCAGTAACTGATTGCCCAGGCAGATTCCGTAAATAGGAATATCTTTTTGCAGGGCCTGGCGCAGATATTCAATGGTTGCAGTACATTGCTTCGGATCTCCGGGACCATTGGAAATGAACAGCCCATCATATTCTTCCCTGGAAATATCATAATCCCAAGGTACAAGCACCACAGTTGTGTCACGCTGCAACAGATTACGGATAATGTTGTATTTAACCCCGCAATCAATCAACAGGATACGGTAGCGGCCCTGGCCAAAAACTTTCTTCTCACGGATGCTGACCTGCTCCACGAGATTGACCAAGTTAGGATCGTATAAGCTTATATCCACATTGTTGTATACAATTTTTCCAAGCATTGTTCCTTCTTCACGCAGGACCTTTGTCAGTTCCCGTGTATCAATGCCGTAAATGCCAGGAATTTTGGATTCCTTGAGCCAGGAACCCAGACTTTTGTTAGCATTCCAATGACTATATTCATCAGTATAATCCGAAATGATGAGGCCAGAAATATGCAAAGCATAAGATTCAAAGAATTTGTACATGGAGTCTTCCGTAAGATTTCCCGGTACACCATAATTCCCAATTATCGGATAGGTAAGCGCCAGTATCTGGCCTTTGTACGAAGGATCTGTAAGACTTTCAGGATACCCGGTCATGGCCGTGTTGAAAACAACCTCACCTGAAACTGATTTTTCATATCCGAAAGAATACCCGTCAAATACCTTGCCGTCTTCAAGTATTAGTTTAATATCTGGTCGCTTATTCATGAATAACAATAAAATAAATTACTATTTGATAAAGGTCAGGATAATTTCCTTGACCTGTTCCGGACTAATCTTTTTAGCCAGAATCCTCTTATTCTCGTCGAGGATGAAAATCTGGGGAGTGGTCATAATATCGTACTTCAGCTTGAAGTCATACGAATAAGGGTTCCATGCATTCATCCAACCGTACAGACGGTGCTCGTTCACGAAATTCACCCATTTTATCTTCCCGTCTTCCCCAAACAGGGTGCTTATTGCCAGTACTTTAACATCAAGTTGCCGTAAGGTGTCCTCGTAAATCTTATAGAGCTCGGGGACTGCCACTTTACAATGTCCGCATTCAGCCTCCCAGAAAATAAGGACAAGATACTTTGCCTTGATCTGTGACAGATTAACTTTGGTACCTACATGGGGATACCGTTGCAAAGCACTATCTGCCAATGCATTCATAAAATGATCCGCAGGTACAACCATTAATTCGACTTCAGGAGCAATCTGGCCAATTAAGAGCGGTTTGGTTTTATCCACCCGATCCTTCAGTTCAGCGAGGAATTTTTCATCGCTCCACCACGAATCCTTCAGGTAATATTTCTCAGCGAGGTGAACCTGCACGGCATCCATCCCCATGATATTACTTTTGGCGTAATAATTGAAGAATGTAATCAGCATGTACCTGAAGACGCTGGAATCGGTACGTGACTTTTCCATGAAATAATCAATCTGCCTGATCAGGGAATCAGGAACCTGCGGAATAACCTTGGTCATGTAATTCATGATCTTGTCCTCGTAAAGCGGGGTTCGCAGGAGCCGGGCATCCGTATAATTAAAATTATCAAAATAGTGATTCCGGTAGTAATAATATTGCCAGGTCGAATCCTTGACCCTGCCGCTTTCGTCCTTGGGAGGATATGGAACAACAACATCCAGCGTTGATCTTAAAAAAACAGAAATAAACAATTGCGGGTGTTCTTTTTCAATGGCTTCAATCCGCTCAGTACGGGCATTGTACAATATTCTGAGCTCATTTCGCAGATTGTTTTTAATATTAATATCATTCTCAGATCTAATAAGATGCGTAATACTATCTGATTTATTAGTTAAAGCAACCATGTACTTTTGAAAGTCAAGGAATACCTGGTTTTCATCAGATCCTTTTATCCGGATCGATTTCAGAAAATCAGATGTATCGGCCTCCAGTGAAAATACCTGATCATTGCCTATAACAATGTCAAAGTACCTGGAGCTGGGTAAAAAAACAACGTACATACCCTCCGGGAGCTTTGTTTTCCCATGGAACACACCGGTCCCCTTGCTGTCGAGGTTTACAGTATCATCCGGGTACATCGATTTGCTCAGGTAGTGCCCCAGTATTACCCGTTTTTCAGCCAATCCGTTGATTTTGATGCTGATATCGTAACCCTGGCCTGATGTGAGGGAGGAAAAAATTGCGGTGCAAAACACGATGAAAAAACTTCGCAGAATCACCATAATGTGAAGAATTATTAGTCAGTTTTGTTTACAATCGGGCAAAAATAGCTATTAATTGGTGAATATAAAAATTGCCGGATGCCTGTCAGTCAGATTTCCTATATTTGAGAAAAATATCAAATCCGTACAGGGTATGTACAGTTTGCAGGATTGTCAGACCATCATCAATAAAAAGTTGGAGGAGCTGCAGCTCCCGGTTGCACCGGGTAATTTATATGAGCCGATCCGTTACATCCTTGAACTGGAGGCCAAGCGGATCCGACCTGCACTGGTGCTCATGGGGTGCAATGTATATTCGGAGGATATTCAGCCTGCTGTTTTCCCTGCGCTGGCCATTGAAGTTTTTCACAATTTCACCCTGATGCATGATGACATCATGGACCAGTCGGCCATGCGCAGAAATTCTCCGACCGTGCATGCCAAATGGAACCCAAATATTGCCATTCTTTCGGGTGATGCCATGCTCATCAAAGCGTATGAATTGCTTTCAGCCACCCCGGCAAAATACCTCCGCGGCATCCTGCCCGTTTTTAATCAAACTGCCTTGCAGGTTTGTGAGGGACAACAGTATGATATGGATTTTGAACACAGCTACTCGGTTTCAATTGAAGAATATATCAGGATGGTGGAATTTAAGACCGCCGTTCTGGTTGCAGCTTCTCTCAAGATCGGTGCGCTTGTAGGCGGTGCCGGAGAAACTGAATCAGCATGTTTGTATGCATTCGGGAGGAACCTGGGAATTGCTTTTCAGCTGCAGGATGATCTGCTGGATGTATATTCGGATCCCAGTGTCTTTGGAAAAGTATCCGGGAATGATATTGTTTCCAACAAGAAAACCATCCTGCTGGTCGAAGCGCTTGATCGTGCCAGGGGAAACAAACGCCGGGAACTTTATCACTGGCTGGGCATGAGTGAATTCAACAGAGAAGAAAAAATCGCCGCCATCAGGTCCATTTACCAGGACCTGGAACTGGAGAAATCAGCTAATGCCAGAATCAGTTGTTACCATGATCTGGCACTTGCCAATCTCAACACGCTTACGATAGCTCCTGACAGGAAACGCGAGCTGCTGGCTTTCTCCTCCTACCTGATGAACAGGAAGAAATAAGAACAGGTACTCTTTACTGAACCTTGGCAGAAAATACAGCATACTGCGCCGAGGTAAGGGAATCAATCTTATTGCTTAGCTCCGACTGATTAAAACTCTTGCTGATGATTGCCAGGTTTTGCATGACCTGGAAATTATACATGATTTCGTCGTTGATGCTGGAGATAAAGTTCCTGTTCTGATCGAGATAATAAGTCAGTTTCTCATTGCTGAGGTCGGTTAGTTTTCTGACAAGGGCATTCCCTTTTTCAAACTGGTTGCACTTATAGTAAGCATTGGCAACCTGAATAACAGTATGGTCAAACGGGATCTTTTCATTGGGGGTTATATCCATGCAACGATCCAGAACGCGGATGGCTTCGGCAGTATCCCCTTTGCTGATCAGATCCTCGGCCAGCTGTATAAATCTATAGCGGATCCTGACAATAGAGGTCGTCTGAACATGAAAATTATCAAGATATACGGCAGGATCGTTCATCGCACCCCAACGGAATTTATGCATCAGGTTATCATAAAGCCTGTCACTGCCAATCCGGCCGGCCTCGTAACGGCTATTACCCGGTGATTTGATCGGAACCAGCCTGTAAGCAAACCCATCCAGCTGCATATAGTCTTCCAGTCCCAAAGTACCTTCATGACCAAGGGAGGCAAAGTAGACCGGCCTTTCCCAGTTGTTGTGGGCAAGTATATCGAGAACTACCAGAGCGCTCTTTCCCATGTTGTTACGGTTATATTTCCATTCAATGACAGGGACGATCTTGTCGCGATCCTTGGGGGATACGGTGCCATTTTGTATAACCAGTGCCGTGTCCACCGGCAGCCTGAAGTTCCGCGTGGGTATGAAGTTAAACTTTTCGCCGGAACTTGTTTCTACTTTTGCCTGGGGCAGATCGGAAGTGACAAATTCCATGATGTCCTTCAGGTCCGCATACTGGGCTGTACGTTCCTGCACAAATATCAGATCTCTTGTGCCGTTGATATATTGATCCGGTCGGAGAGAAATTGGCAGTGTATCAGATTCATAGGCTTTCCTTTTCATCTGATCAATATGCCAGTCCATGTTTAGCAGCATCAGGTTAACCACCCTCACGTCAGTCCTGATTCCCTCAACTTCCTGCGCATACCAGAGCGGAAAGGTATCATTATCGCCTACCGTAAAAAGGATGGCATTTGGTGCGCAAGTGTTCAGATAATCATAGGCTATATCACGGGCGGTATATCGTCCTGACCTGTCGTGATCATCCCAGTTTTCGCTGGCCATGATACCCGGAACAAGCAGGAGGCAAATCAGCGAGATCAGCAGGGCGGTAATTCCCTTCCTGAGTTTTGAGCCCAGGGAGTCATAAATGGCCATTACGCCAAGGCCGATCCATATGGCAAACGCATAGAAGGAACCGGTATAGGCATAATCCCTTTCACGGGGCTGAACCGGTGTCTGGTTGAGATAAATCACAATGGCCAGACCGGTCAAAACAAACAGCAACA